>ERZ650306.7-NODE-7-length-85110-cov-7.925448_pt1 | contig 85110 bp, 80 predicted proteins | sample MGYA00376242_ERZ650306 | MGnify/ENA primary metagenome ERZ650306 (study PRJEB26733, sample SAMN07839244) | wastewater metagenome | biome: urban; feature: wastewater treatment plant; material: waste water | place: USA: North Carolina | collected 2016-03-31 ... | reverse complement strand
AATGGGCCAAGGTGACCAGGGCGAAGGGATTAGGATTTTGATATAGCTGGTCTTGATGGGCAGCGTAATCCAGCAACTTGGCGGTGGGGAAATTCAGCTCAATCGAACAGCCCAGCGCCTGATAACCAAACTGGCTGGGCCGCCAGCTGGCGGTGGTGTCGGCTAACAAGGCCAGACTCGCCACCGGCTGCCGGTAGCGGTCAAACAGCCGGTAATGATAGACAAACATCCGCTCAGCAAATTCCGCCTGGGCGCTGCCTTGTACCTCCAGGTGCACATACACCCAGCGTTCGCTGCCATCGAGTAAGGCCACTTTGGCCAATTTATCGACAAAGCGTTTGCCCAACTCGGCATCCTGCACCACGGCGCGCAGTTCCTGATCGAGAAATTGGTAACCGCGCGCCCAGGCTATTTGTTGGCTGGCTTCGGGAAAGTAGAACTCAATAAACTCGGGAAAGTAACTTTCGACAGCCTCTTTCCATGGGCTGTCGTAGTCATCAGGGCTATCCATGCTGGGCCTTCGGCAGTGGTGAAGTGCTCAGCTTAAAACCGGATAAAGGCGTAAACAATACGCGAAGATACGCAATTAGGCGGCTAAGCGCCAAAACAACACAGCCCGCCAAAGGCGGGCTGTGTAGGCGCAACGAACCACAAAGCAGCTTAGATGCGCTTGAAGATCAGCGTGCCATTGGTGCCGCCAAAGCCAAACGAGTTGGACAGCGCCACGTTGATCTTGGCGTCGCGCGCGGTGTTCGGCACGTAGTCCAGATCGCAACCTTCGCCTGGCTGGTTCAGGTTGATGGTCGGCGGCAGGATCTGGTGATACACCGCCAGCGCCGAGAACAGGGCTTCAATACCGCCCGCCGCGCCCAGCAGGTGGCCGGTCATCGACTTGGTCGAGCTGACCGCCAGCTTGTAGGCGTGTTCGCCAAAGCAGCGCTTGACCGCCACGGTTTCCGCCACATCGCCCAGCGGGGTGGAGGTGCCGTGAGCGTTGACGTAGTCCACTTCGTCCGGGTTCATGCCGGCGTTTTTCAGCGCGTTCTTCATACAGCGCATGGCGCCGTCGCCGTCTTCGCACGGGGCGGTCATGTGGTGGGCGTCGGAGCTCATGCCATAACCGGCCAGTTCGGCGTAGATGGTGGCGCCACGCTTTTTGGCGTGTTCGTATTCTTCCAGCACCATCACGCCGGCGCCTTCGCCCATCACAAAGCCATCGCGGCCGGCGTCCCACGGACGGCTGGCGGTGGCCGGGTCGTCGTTGCGGGTGGACAGGGCCTTGGCCGAGGAGAAACCGCCAATCGCCAGCGGGCAGATGGTGGCTTCAGTACCGCCAGCCACCATCACGTCAGCGTCGCCGTATTCGATCAGGCGCGCGGCGTCGCCAATCGAATGGGTGGCGGTGGTGCAGGCCGACACGATGGCGTAGCTGGGGCCTTTGTAGCCAAACAGGATGGACAGATTGCCCGACACCATATTGCTGATCGAACCGGGGATGAAGAACGGCGAGATCTTGCGCGGGCCGCCGGCCAGATAGGCGTTGTGGGTGTCTTCAATCATCGGCAGGCCGCCAATGCCGGAGCCGATGATCACGCCGACGCGCTCGGGGTCGAGGTCTGCGCTTTCCAGCCCGGCGTCGCGCACGGCCTGGATGCCGGCCGCCATGCCGTAATGGATGAACACGTCCATGCGGCGGGCATCCTTGGCAGGAATGTAGGCGCTGACATCGAAGTCACGCACTTCGCCGGCCACCTGGCAGGCCATGGCCTGCGCGTCGAACTTGCTGATGCGGGTGATGCCGGACTTGCCGGCGACGATGTTGGCCCAACCGGTTGCGACATCGTTGCCGACCGGGCTCACCAGGCCAAGGCCGGTGATGACGACTCTGCGTCTTGCCAAGATGCACTCCTTACTGAGGAACAAAACGGTGTGTTTGCGGGAAAGTGCATGCACACGCTCAAACAAAAACACCGGAAGACGCGACAGACGCCGGCCGGGTTGCCGGCGGGCGTCTGGACGACTGTCTGCCACTTGCGCGGCAACGCGAGCCTTAGCCTTGGTGGCCGCTCACGTAGTCGATGGCTTGCTGAACGGTGGTGATCTTTTCAGCTTCTTCGTCCGGGATTTCGCAGCCGAATTCTTCTTCCAGCGCCATCACCAGTTCGACGGTGTCGAGCGAATCCGCGCCCAGATCGTCGACGAAGGAAGATTCGTTCTTCACTTCAGCTTCGTTCACGCCCAGTTGCTCGGCCACGATCTTCTTGACACGTGCTTCGATGTTTTCCATTTGTGTAAACCCTTACCTTTCGTGTTGGGGTAACCAAAAACCCCGGCATTCTAACAAAAAAACCTGAAGGCCACCTAGCGCCACTTGCGTCAGCCTGACATCAGATCAAGCGAAGTGTGGCGCAAAATTGCCATTGTCTTTACGGCATCAACATCCCGCCATTGACGTGCAGCGTCTGGCCGGTGATGTATTTGGCCTGCGCCGAGGCCAGAAAAGCCACGGTGTCGGCGATGTCTTGCGCTTCGCCCAGACGGCCCAGGGCAATCTGGTTGACCAATGCGGCGCGCTGCGCTTCGGGCAGGGCGCGGGTCATGTCGGTGTCGATAAAGCCCGGCGCCACGCTGTTGACGGTGATGCCGCGGCTGCCGACTTCCAGCGCCAGCGATTTGGAAAAACCAATAATCGCGGCCTTGGCGGCGGCGTAGTTGCACTGGCCGGCGTTGCCGGACACGCCCACCACCGAGGCGATATTGATGATGCGGCCGCTGCGCGCCTTCATCATGCCGCGCAGCACCGCTTTGGACAAGCGGTACACCGACTTGAGGTTGGTGTCCATGATGGCGTCCCAGTCCTCGTCCTTCATGCGCATCAGCAATTGGTCGCGGGTGATGCCGGCATTGTTGACCAGAATGGCCACCGGGCCAAAGCGGGTTTCGACGTCGCTGATCAGCGCATCCACCGCGTCGGCGCCGCCAGTGACATTAAACGCCACACCGGCGCCGCCCAGCGGGGCCAGGCGGGCGTCGATGGCGGCGGCGCCGTCGGCGGTGGTGGCGGTGCCAATCACCTTGGCGCCAGCTTGCGCCAGGGTTTCAGCAATCGCAGCGCCAATGCCGCGAGAAGCGCCGGTCACCAGCGCCACCTGTCCATTGAATTGCATCCCTGTGTCTCCTTATGGTTTTGCCGCAGGCGGCGCGCCGCCTGCGGGTGAATCAGGCCAGGCTGGTGAGCGCGGCGGCAATGGCCGCGTCGTCGGTCAGCGCGCTGGTGCTCAGCGTGCTTTCGATGCGCTTGTTCAGCCCGGCCAGCACCTTGCCCGGCCCGCATTCGGCGTGCAGCAGCACGCCATCGGCGGCCAGCTTGCGGATGGTTTCCGTCCAGCGCACCGGCGAATACAGCTGGCGCACCAGCGCATCGCGGATTTGCGCGGCTTCACTGTAGGCGGCCACGTCGGCATTGTGCAACACCGGCAGCACCGGCACATTGATCGACACGCTTTCCAGCGCCTCGGCCAGCCGCTCGGCGGCCGGCTTCATCAAGGCGCAATGCGAGGGCACCGACACCGGCAGCGGCATGGCGCGCTTGGCGCCGCGCGCCTTGCAGGCGGCGATGGCGCGTTCAACCGCCGCCTTGCCGCCGGCAATCACTACTTGGCCAGGGGCGTTGAAGTTCACCGCCTCGACCACTTCACCTTGCGCGGCTTCGGCGCAGGCGGCGACGATGTCGGCGTCTTCCAGGCCCAGCACGGCGGCCATGGCGCCTTCGCCAGCCGGCACGGCCGATTGCATGGCCTCGGCGCGCAGGCGCACCAGGCGCACGGCGTCGTCAAAATCCAGCGCGTCGGCCGCCACCAGGGCGCTGTATTCACCCAGGCTGTGGCCGGCCACCACGCTGGGGCGGGCGCCGCCAGCGGCCAGCCAGGCGCGGAAGGTGGCCACGCCAGCGGCCAGCATCAGCGGCTGGGTGTTGATGGTCTGGTTGATGGCTTCGTTGCTGTCGGCCTTGAGCATAGCCCACAGGTCATCGCCCAGGGCGTCGCTGGCTTCGTCAAAAGTGTCCTTGACCACAGCGGCGGCAAAGCCATCCATCATGTTCAGGCTTTGCGAGCCTTGACCGGGAAACAAAAATGCAAAAGCCATGTGCTGGCCTCCTCTGCCTGAAGCCGCATGCGCCGGCATGCGAACATACGTTTAAATTCTGATGGCCAATACAACAACGCGCCGGAGAATATCCGACGCGCAACGCATGGCCCACACACGCCCCCCATGGGCGGCATGCTTACATTTTCACCAGCGCCGCGCCCCAGGCAAAACCGCCGCCAATGCCTTCCAGCATCACCGTATGGCCCGGCTGAATGCGGCCATCGCGCACGGCGACGTCCAGCGCCAGCGGAATCGACGCGGCCGAGGTGTTGCCTTGCTCGGGCAGGGTGAGCACCACTTTGTCCATCGGCAGATGCAGATGCTTGGCAGTGGATTCGATAATGCGCACATTGGCCTGGTGCGGCACCAGCCAATCCAGCTGTTCGTGGCTCATATTCTGCGCCGCCAGCGCCTTGCTGGCGCAATCGGACAGGGTTTTCACCGCAAACTTGAACACCGCGCCGCCGTCCATGTGCAGATACGGCGTGCCGATAATTTCGCCATTGGCCACTTGCGCCGGCACGTTCAGCATCGGCTGGTGGCGGCCGTCGGCGTTGAGCTCCACGCCCAGAATGCCGGGCTCCTCGCTGGCGGTCAGCACGGCTGCGCCTGCGCCGTCGCCAAACAGCACGCAGGTGGTGCGGTCGTTCCAGTCCAGGATGCGCGAGAAGATTTCTGCGCCCACCACCAGCGCGGTGCGCGCCATGCCGCTGCGGATATAGGCGTTGGCGGTGGCCAGCGCGTAGATAAAGCCGGCGCACACCGCCTGCACGTCAAACGCCGGGCAGCCATGCGCACCCAGTTTGGCTTGCAGAATGCACGCCGAGCTGGGAAAGATCATGTCCGGGGTGGAGGTGGCCACCACAATCAGGTCAATATCCGCCGCCTGCACGCCAGCGGCTTCCAGCGCGCGCTGCGAGGCGATCAGCGCCAGGTCGCTGGTTTTTTGTTCTGGCGCGGCAATATGGCGGGCGCGGATGCCGGTGCGGCTGACAATCCATTCGTCGCTGGTGTCCAGCCGCTGGGCAATCTCGGCGTTGGTCAGCACCTGTTCTGGCAAATAGCTGCCCGTGCCTGCAATGCGGGCATAAATCATGGTCAGGCCTCCGTGGCGGCGGCTTTCAACTGGCCGGCCACCTGTTCGGTGATGTGTTGGATGACGTCGGCGAGCGCTTCTTCACGCGCCTGTTCCAGTGCGCAACGAAAGCCCAGGCTGTCCGTGCCGCCGTGGCTTTTTACCACAATGCCGCGCAGGCCCAAAAGGCTGGCGCCGTTGTAACGGCGCGAATCCACCCGGCGGCGAAAGCGCGCCAGCACGGGTAGGGCAAACAGCGCGCACACGCGGGTGAACCAGTTGCGGGTGAATTCCTCGCGCAGGAAGGTAGTCACCATATGCGCCAGGCCTTCCGAGGTTTTCAGCGCCACATTGCCGGTGAAGCCGTCGCACACCACCACGTCCACTGCGCCGCTGTAAATATCGTTGCCTTCGACATTGCCGACAAAATTCAGGTTGGACTGGCGCAGCAATTCGCCGGCCAACTTGACCGCGCCATTGCCCTTGATGTCTTCCGAGCCAATATTGAGCAGGCCCACGCGCGGATTGGCGCGGCCCTTGGCGTCGGCCATCAGCGTGGCGCCCATGATGCCAAATTGCAGCATTTGCTCAGGCGTGCAATCGACATTCGCCCCCAGGTCCAGCACGCAGGTTTCTGCGCGCACCGAGGGCATCAGCTTGGCGATGGCCGGGCGGTCGATGCCGGGAATGGTTTTCAGCACAAAGCGGGCAGTGGCCATCAGCGCGCCGGTGTTGCCGGCCGACACGCACGCCTGCGCCAGGCCTTCCTTGACCAGGGTGATCGCCACCCGCATCGATGAATCTTTTTTGTTTTTCAGCGCCAGTTGCGGAGACTCGTCCATGCCCACCACCTCGCTGGCCGGGTGAATCGACAGGCGCTCGCGCAAGCCTTGGTCGTGGCGCTTGAGTTCGGCCTCAATGGCTTCGGGCCGGCCGACAAGAATCAGGCGGGTGTCCGGGTGCAGCTTGAGAAAGGCAAGCGCCGCCGGCACGGTGACGCCCACGCCCACATCGCCGCCCATGGCGTCCACAGCAATGGAAATGGTCATTGGATCAACAAGGAAAGCCGCTTGAACATGCGCCTCGCCTCAGGGCGGGCCGCAGCAACGGTCAGGATGACAAAAACGACAGTGTACAAATTTGCGCCCTCAGGCGCGAGCGCGCCGCGCATGGCTTCTGACCCCGCCTGCCCGGCTTAATCCGCCGCCGCTCATGACAATGGCGCATGACGGACCGAAAGCAAGCAAGCCGTGCGGAAACCGCACGGCTTGATGTCTGCATGGCAAGACGGGCAAGCGATTATTCGCCCTTGGTCTTCACCACTTTGCGGCCACGGTAGAAACCGTTCGGGCTGATGTGGTGGCGCAGGTGCACTTCACCGGTGGAGGCTTCCACGGCCAGCGCCGGGTTGGTCAGAAAGTCGTGGGCACGATGCATGCCGCGCTTGGACGGGGACTTTTTGTTCTGTTGAACGGCCATGATTCACTCCTTGAAATCTTAAAAAATTTACTCAGGCTTGCGCTTGAGCGCAGCCAGCGCGGCAAACGGGTTAGGCTTGCCGCTGCCGGCCGGCCGGATGTCCGCTTCGCAATGTGCGTGGCGCGGCGCCATCGGCAAACCCAGCAATACCTCATCTTCGATCAGGGCCAGCACGTCGAACGCCGGGTCCGCCATCACGGCGTCCAGCGTGTCGTCGTCTTCACAGGCCGACTCCAGCCGCGCTTCGTTGGTGAACAAGGTCAGCGTGCTGTCCGCCTCCAGCCGAAACGGCATGGGCGTCAGGCAACGCTGGCACACCAGCGAAAACTCACCCGCCAGGCGCAGATGCAGCGTAGAGCGCGAGAGCGCATCCTTGCCGCCTTCAAGCGACCAGCTCAACTCGCCCTCAGTGTGGGCGAGCAGATCGTGGGTGCGGGGCAGGTCGACCAATGCGATGGCCCCGGCCATGTGCCGGCGCTGATTCGCGAAGTCGAGGCTGTCGATCAAAATAGGGTCAGACATAAACCGCGCATGATATAATCCGCGCCCGTCTTGTGTCAAAGAAATCAAGCACTCCCGCCATGACGCCGCTCGTGCTCGCCTCCACCTCGCGCTTTCGTCGCGAACTGCTCGCCCGTTTGGGCCTGCCTTTTATTGCTGTCGCCCCCGTGTGCGACGAAACCCCGCTGCCCGGCGAAAGCGCCGCCGACACCGCCAGCCGGCTGGCTTCGGTCAAGGCGCGCTCGTTGATTGGCGCCCATCCGCAGGCGCTGATCATCGGCTCTGATCAGGTGGCGCTGCTGGATGGCCAGCAACTGGGCAAGCCCGGCACGCCCGAGCGCGCCGCCGCCATGCTGCGCGCCACCGCCGGGCGCACGCTGGAGTTTCACACCGCGCTCAGCCTGGTCAATGCCGCCAACGGCCACGAACAGCGCCACACCGACATCACCCGCGTGCGCATGCGCCCCTTGAGCGACGCGCAGATTCAGGCCTATCTGGCCCGCGAGCCGGACGCGCTGCTGTGCGCTGGCGCGGCCAAGAGCGAAGGCCTGGGCGGCGCGCTGATTGCCGGCATCGACAGCAGCGACCCCAATGCGCTGATCGGCCTGCCGCTGTTTGCCCTGGTGGACATGCTGCTGGCCGAAGGCGTCGAGGTGCTGGCATGAGCACCTTGTTTTTGATTCCCACCCCGCTGGGCGATGCGCCAGTGGAGCAATGGATGCTGCCCGGCCAGGCCGAACGCCTGCGCCCGCTCACCCATTTTGTGGTGGAAGCCGCCAAAACCGCGCGCAAACACCTCAAGCAACTGGCGCTGGCCACCCCGCTGCAACAGCTGCAACTGACCGAGCTGAACGAACACACCCCCGAGCGCGAACTGGCCGCGCTGCTGGCCCCGCTGGACGCCGGCCACGATATGGGCCTGATGTCAGAAGCCGGCTGCCCGGCAGTGGCCGACCCCGGCGCTGGCCTGGTGCGGCTGGCGCACGCGCGCGGCCATGTGGTCGAGCCGCTGATTGGCCCCTCCTCGCTGCTGCTGGCGCTGATGGCCTCCGGCGCCAATGGCCAGCGCTTTGCCTTTCATGGCTATCTGCCGGTGGGCGAGGGCGAACGCGTCGCCGCCTTGCGCAAGCTGGAGCAAGAATCCCGCGAACGCGACTGCGCCCAGTTGTTCATCGAAACGCCGTACCGCAACCAGCAGATGCTGAGCGTGCTGCGGCATACGCTGAAGCCCCACACCCTGCTGACCGCCGCCTGTGACCTGACCCTGCCCACGCAAACCATCATCAGCCGGACGGTGCGCGACTGGCCGACGCCCGGCCCGGACTTGCACAAGCGGCCGGCGATTTTTGTGTTGTATGCGGGGAAGTAAAGACATCAGCACCGATATCGATTGGTGATGTCGGGCATGGGCGCCGCGTGTCGGCAAGCCTACCGCCAGCGCCCGCCCGTCACCCGCTCGTGCCCGGCCAGGTCCTGCCAGGAAGCCACGTCGATAAACCCTGCTGCGCTGAGCAGCTCACGCACGGCCGGCGCTTGCTGCCAGCCGTGTTCCATCAACAGCCAGCCACCGGGGCGCAGGTGGGTGGGGGCGCCGGCGATCAGTTGGCGGATGCAGCTCAGGCCGTCGGCAAAGTCGGTCAGCGCGCCGGCCGGTTCGAAGCGCAGGTCGCCTTGTTGCAGGTGGGGGTCGTCGGCGGCGATATAGGGCGGGTTGGACACCAAGAGATCAAACTGTTCGCCCGTCACGGCGGCATACCAGTCTGACAGCCGCCAGGTGACTGCCAGGTTCAGCCGCTGGCCATTGGCCTGCGCCTGCGCCAGCGCCTCGGGCGAGGCGTCCAGCGCCCAGATGTCGGCGTCGGGGCGGCTGTGCGCCAGCGCCAGCGCCACTGCGCCGCTGCCGGTGCCCAGATCCAGCGCGCGGCCGTCGGCCGGCAGCCGCGCCAGCGCGGTGTCCACCAGGATTTCCGTGTCCGGGCGCGGAATCAGCACGGCCGGCGACACGGCCAGATCCAGGCCAAAAAACTCGCGCTCACCCAACAGATAGGCAATCGGCTCGCCCGCGTGGCGGCGGGCGCACAGCGCGGCAAAGCGCTGGGCCACCTCGGCGCTGGCTTCGCGTTCGGGCCAGGTCAGTTGGGTGACGCGGTTGCCGCCGCCGGCCATGTGCAGCAACAGTTGCGCCTCCAGGCGCGGCAGGCCGGCATCGGCCAGCAGTTGGGCAAGGGTGCTCATAGCAGGAACAAGGTCGCCAGGCCAAGAAAGATAAAGAACCCGCCAGAATCAGTGCAGGCGGTGATCATCACCGACGAGCCCATGGCCGGGTCGCGGCCAGCGCGCACCATCAGCATGGGAATCATCACGCCAATGGTGGCGGCCAGCATCAGATTCAGCGTCATCGCCGCCGTCATCACCAGCCCCAGCGAAGCGCTGCCGTACAAGAGCGAGGCAATCAGGCCGATGATGCCGCCCCACACCAGGCCGTTGACCATCGACACCCCCAGCTCCTTGCGCCACAGCCGCATGGCGCTGCTGGTTTGCAATTGGCCCAGGGCCAGCGCGCGCACGATCATGGTGGTGGTCTGGTTGCCGGAGTTGCCGCCAATGCCGGCGACAATCGGCATCAGCGCGGCCAGCGCCACCAGTTGCTCGATGGCGCCTTCGAAGACGCCAATCACCCGGCTGGCGACAAAAGCCGTCACCAGATTGATGGCCAGCCAGGCCCAACGGTTTTTCACCGAATCCCACACGCTGGCGAACAGGTCTTCTTCTTCCTTCAGGCCGGCCATGGACAGCACTTCGCTGTCGGATTCCTCGCGGATCACGTCCACCATCTCGTCCACGGTCAGCCGGCCAATCAGCTGATTGTCGGCGTTGACCACTGGCGCGGTGATCAAATCGTAGCGCTCGAAGGCCTGGGCGGCGTCGCCGCTGTCGTCTTCGGGGTGGAACACCACCACGTCACGCGCCATCACCACTTCCACCAGCGCGTCCGGGTCGGACACCAGCAGGGTTTTCAGCGGCAGCACGCCTTGCACGCGGTTGTCTTCGTCCACCACAAAAATCTTGTCGGTCTGGTCGGGCAGCTCTTCAAAGCGGCGCAGGTAGCGCAACACCACTTCCAGGGTGACGTCAGCGCGAATCTTGACCAGCTCGAAGTCCATCAGGCTGCCGACTTGATCTTCGGTGTAGGACAGCGCCGATTGCAGCTGCTCGCGCTCTTTGCTGTCCAGGCCGTCCATCACCTCGTACACCACCTGCTGCGGCAGGTCGGGCGCCAGGTCGGCCAGTTCGTCGGCGTCCAGCTGTTCGGCAGCGGCCACCAGCTCGTGGGTGTCCATCACCTCGATCAGCGATTCGCGCACCGCGTCGGAGACTTCCAGCAGGATGTCGCCGTCGCGCTCGGCCTTGACCAGCTCCCACACCACCAGCCGGTCTTCCAGCGGCAGGGATTCCAGGATATAGGCCACGTCGGCGGTGTGCAGTTGGTCGAGCTTTTTTTGCAGGGCGCGCAGGTTCTGCTTGTGCACCAGCGATTCCACCAGGGTATGCTTGGGCATATCCTGTTTGTGGACGAGGTTTTCCACCAGGCGGTGGCGATGCAGCAAAGCCAGCACCTGCTGGAGGCTGCCTTGCAGACTGTCCTGCGTTTTTTGAGTATCGAGCGTGTTCATGCGCGCATCCTCTCCCCGGCCCCTGGCGTCACGGGCATGGTGAGAATGCGGTGAGGCGGGCGGTCAGCGGGGAAGTGCTGTTATGGCGTTTAGTAAGCGGTAACTGGGTAAGTCCATGGTCGTAACTGGGCGAAGCCCGAGCATTTCAACGGAAGGCGTAAATATACCACTGGCGGGCTAGGCCTGCCAGTGGCCGGATGTTGCAGTGCAATGAATCTTGCTTGATGTCCTCAGGCTCGCGCCAGGGCCAGCGCAACCAGCGCCAATGCGGCTGGCGCGCCCTGAATCCAGAAAATCTTGCGGCTGACGCTGTAACCCCCATACACACCCGCCACCAGCACGCAAGCCAGAAAAAACCACGGCAATTCCGCCGGGCTGCCCGGCCACAGCGACCACGCCAGCCCCGCTGCCAAAAACCCGTTGTACAGCCCCTGATTGGCGGCCAGCCGGCGGGTTTGTTCAGCAAACTCAATGGTCAGGCCAAACGCGCGCCGGCCTGCCGGGCGCGTCCATCCACACATTTCCAGCCACATAAAATAGCCGTGCAGCACGGCAATCAAGGCGGTCAGGGCGGTGGCGATTGTCATCCACATGGTGTTGTCTCCAGTGTTTTTAGTATAAATGCGGCAAGGCGATAGGCCGGCTTGCTCAGGCACCCGGTTCAGGCGTTGCGGTATTGCGGTTGCGGCAGCGGGGTGAAATCCACCTGTGTCAGCGCGGCAAAAATCTCAGCCAACACGGCAGGCGGCGCAATGAGTTTGCGGGTGGCCAAATCCAGCCAGGCGCCCGCCACGCGATGGGTGGCGGCCAGACGGCCGTCGGCCTTGTGCATATCCTGGCGCAGCTTCCAGCGGCCATAGTCCGGGCTGGCAGCTTCCAGGCGAATGTCGATGGTCAGCACTTCGCCCAGATGCACTTCACGAAAATACTCGGTGCTTTCCTGAAACAGCACCGGCCCCAGGCCCAGGCGGGCGAATTCGCCACCGGCAAAGCCGGATTGCGCCAGCCAGCCCAGCCGGGCGTGGGTGCATAGGTCAGCATAGGCGCTGTGGCGCATGTGCTGGTTGGCGTCCAGATCAGACCAGCGCACCTCGACGGTTTGGGTGAAAATAGCCGGGGACATGATTTCTCCAATAAAAAAGCACGAACGGTCGTTCTTTTTTATCGTAAAATCGAGCGGATGACCAGTATGACAGCCAAAAAAATGCAAACCCGTGAACACATCCTGCGCCAGGCGCTGGCGCTGGCCAGCCAGGTGGGGGTGGCCGGGCTGACCATTGGCAGCGTGGCCGAGGCCTGTGGTTTATCCAAAAGCGGCATGTTTGCCCACTTTGGCAGCAAAGAAGCACTGCAATTGGCGGTGGTGGAAAACGCTCAGCAGCACTTTGTACGCGAGGTGTTTCAGCCCATTCTGACCCTGGAGCGCGGCTTGCCACGCTTGCAGGCCTTGATGGCCGCCTGGCTGGGCCGGCTGGACGACGGCCACAACCTTCCCGGCGGCTGCCCGCTGATGGCAGCAGTGTATGAATTTGACGACCAGCCCGGCGCGGTGCGCGATGCACTGGTGGCCGGCCAGGGCTGGCAGCGCGACACGCTATTGCGTCTGGTGCAAAGCGCCTGCGAAGCCGGGCAGCTGCCGGCCGACACCGACGCCGAAGTGCTGGCGCTATTGCTGTTTGGCCTGGTGCAGGGCGTGCACCACGACGCACGCCTATTGGGCCGCGCCGACAGCGCCGCGCTGGCCCGCCGCGCCTGCGCCATCTTGCTGGCGCAACCACCCCGCCTGAGCACCATGCCAAGGTGACACCTGCCACCTGGCCCGGCCTGTGTCCACCGCGCCCGGCGCATACAAGCGGTATAATGGCCGGCAAGACGCGCCACGCGCGCGCAACGCACACGCCAACATCTCGATATCAGGATTTTTTCATGCTTGACATTCAACTGCTTCGCAACGAGCTGGACGCCGTGGCCGCCCGCCTGGCCGCCCGTGGCTTCACCCTGGACGCCGAGGCGTTTGCCCAGCTGGAGCACGAGCGCAAAACCCTGCAAACCCGCACGCAAGACCTGCAAGCCCGCCGCAACAGCCTGTCCAAACAAGTGGGCGAAGCCAAGCGCAAGGGCGAAGACGCCTCGGCGATTCTGGCCGAAGTGGCCGGCCTGGGCGACGAGCTGAAAGCCAACGAAACCGCGCTGGCGCAGCTGCAAGACCGCCTGTCGGCCCTGCTGATGACCATCCCCAACCTGCCGCACGACTCCGTCCCGGCCGGCCGCGACGAAAGCGACAATGTGGAAGTCCGCCGGGTGGGCGAGCCGCGCGCGTTTGACTTCCCGGTGAAAGACCATGTCGACCTGGGCGCCGCGCTGGGCCTGGATTTTGACACCGCTGCCAAGCTGTCGGGCAGCCGCTTTGCCGTGCTCAAGGGCCAGATGGCCCGCCTGCACCGCGCGCTGGCGCAGTTCATGCTGGACACCCACGTCAGCGAACACGGCTACACCGAAGTGTACGTGCCGTATATGGTCAACGCCGACTCGATGCGCGGCACCGGCCAGCTGCCCAAGTTTGAAGAAGACCTGTTCCGCATCCCGCGCGGCGACGACACCTTCTATCTGGTGCCCACCGCCGAAGTGCCGGTGACCAACTTCATGCGCGACGAGCTGGTGAAGGCCGAGCAACTGCCGATGCGCTACTGCGCGCACACCCCGTGCTTCCGCTCGGAAGCCGGCTCGTATGGCCGCGACACCCGCGGCATGATCCGCCAGCACCAATTCGACAAGGTGGAAATGGTGCAGATCGTGCGCCCGGAAGAGTCGTTTGCCGCCCTGGAAGCGCTGACCGGTCACGCCGAAGCCATCCTGCAAAAGCTCGGCCTGCCCTACCGCACCATCGTGCTGTGCACTGGCGACATGGGCTTTGGCGCGTGCAAAACCTACGACCTGGAAGTCTGGCTGCCGGCGCAGAACACCTACCGGGAAATCTCCAGCTGCTCGAATATGGGCGACTTCCAGGCCCGCCGCATGCAGGCGCGCTTCAAGAACGAACAGGGCAAAAACGAGCTGGTGCACACGCTGAACGGCTCTGGCCTGGCCGTGGGCCGCACCCTGGTGGCGGTGCTGGAAAACTACCAGAACGCCGACGGCAGCGTGACCGTGCCGGAAGCGCTGCGCCCGTATATGGGCGGGCTGGACACCCTGCGCCCGTAATCGGAACGGCGCATGGCGAGCGATGCACGGTCACGCCGTGCATCAAAAATTTGCCCCCGGCCAGTGTTCTGGCGCGGGGGCAGATTTTTTGATTCGTATGATTTGATAAGCGTCGCTGACAAAATCCAGAAAAGCGGTCCTGGCTCAGCGCGCGCAGACAGTGCAACAAGTACGGCAAGGTCACACAACAACGCCAGGAGGGTTTTGTCAGCGGCGCTACGCTCAGCGCGCGCTCATCGCCTCCCCCATCCGCACCGGCCGCGCCGGAACCCAATCCGGGTTGAAATCCAACATGCCCTTGGGGAACAGCATCACCACGGTGGAGCCCAGCAGAAAGCGGCCCATTTCCTCGCCCTTGGCCAGCTGCGGCGCATCGGCGCCGTCGTAGCGCCATTCGCGCACAAGGCCCGGGCGCGGCGGGTTGATCACGCCATGCCAGGTGGTGGCCATGCTGCCGACAATGGTGGCGCCGACCAGGGTCAGCACAAACGGACCATACTCTGATTGAAACACGCACACCACCCGCTCATTGCGGGCAAACAGGCCGGGCACGCCGCGCGCGGTGGTCGGGTTCACCGAAAACAGCGCGCCGGGCACGTAGATCATCCGCGTCAGCCGGCCAGCGCACGGCATGTGGATGCGGTGATAATCGCGCGGGCTCAGGTAGAGCGTGGCAAACGCGCCATCCTGAAACTGCGCCGCCAGCGCCGCATCGCCGCCCACCAGCGCGGTGGCGCTGTAGTGATGGCCCTTGGCCTGAAAAATCTGCTCGCCGACAATCGGCCCACACTGGCTGATGGCGCCATCCACCGGACAGACCAAGGCCGTCTGCGCCAACGGCCGCGCGCCGGCTTTAAGCGGGCGGGTAAAAAACGCATTAAAGCTGGGGTAGCTGGCGATGTCCGGGTTGGCCGCTTCGTGCATGTCCACCTGATAGCGCTGCACAAACCAGCGGATCAGCTGCGTGGTCAGGCCGCCGGCCTGGGCTTGGGCCACTTTGCCGGCCAGCGCAGTCAGCGCCTGCTTGGGCAACAGGTATTGGGGCAATACGGCAAGACGGTCGGACACGGCGGCGGCCTGAGAATGAGAAAAAGGGCGCTTATTATAGCCAGATTGCCGGGAAAAGCGGTTTGATGCGCGGCAAAAGGCCGCGCGATGCAGAGGGCGCCAAAACAAAAAGCCCGTTGATTACTCAACGGGCTTTTTCGCCAAATTCTGGCGGAGAGGGGGGGATTCGAACCCCCGATAGGCTATTAACCTATACACGCTTTCCAGGCGTGCGACTTAAACCACTCATCCACCTCTCCTGACAAGACGCGCATTCTAGCCACATCCCCCCTGCTAGGCAAGCACTTTTTGCCGCAGGCCTTCGCGCCGCCCTGCCCCGCCACCGGACGGGGTGGTTTTGTCGGATGACTGCTCGGTTGGCGGCGGCGAAGCGGTTCACCCTCAGCGCGGCACAGGCAAGGGTGCGACGCGAAACCCACCCCGCCCCAGAAAATGACATAAAATCCGCCCTTTGCCACCCCAAGGTTTTTGACGATGCGAATCGCCCTTGCCCAATTTAATCCTGTTGTTGGCGACATTGCTGGCAACACCGCGCATATCTTGCGACTGGCCGCCCAAGCCCAAGCGGCGGGGGCGGATGTTCTTGTCACGCCAGAGCTGGCACTCACCGGCTACAGCCCCGAAGACCTCTTGCTGCGTGACAGCTTTTATACGGCGGTCAACCAAGGCCTCGATGCCCTGCTCGACCTCGACGGCATTACGCTGGTCATTGGGCATCCGGTCAAAATCGGGCAAGAACGCTTTAATGCCGCCACCGTGATGCGTGACGGCCATCGGCTGGGGCAGTATCACAAAATGCTGCTGCCCAACGACGAAGTCTTTGACGAATGCCGCTATTTCACGCCGGGGGCGGCACCGTTGGTGGTCGAGGTGGCAGGGACGCAAGTCGGCATTTTGATTTGTGAAGATATGTGGCACGTTGAGCCCGCCGCCGAAGCCGCTGATGCGGGAGCAGAATGCCTGCTGGTGCTCAATGCCTCGCCCTTTCACCGCAACAAGATTGAAGCCCGCCACACCGCCGCCCGTTACCGCGTCGAAGAAAGTGAACTGCCATTAGCCTACGTCAACCTAACCGGCGGACAAGACGAGCTGGTCTTTGATGGGGCTTCGTTTGCCCTTAACTGTGCGGGTGAAGTGGTGGCGCAAGCCCCTGCCTACGACGACGCGCTGACCCTGATTGACTTTGCCCACGGTGACCTTCAGCCCAGCCCACTCGCCGCCCTGCCTTGCCACCTAGAAAGCGTTTACCGTGCCCTCGTGGTCGGCGTGCGGGACTACATCGGCAAAAACGGCTTCCCTGGGATTTTGCTGGGTTTGTCGGGGGGGATTGATTCCGCGTTGACGCTGGCGATTGCCGTCGATGCGCTGGGGGCGGACTGCGTCCACGCCGTGATGATGCCCTCCCCCTACACCGCCGACATCAGCCTGACCGATAGCCGCGATATGGTGAAACGGCTGGGGGTGCAATACAGCGAAATCGCCATTCAGCCGATGTTTGACCAGTTCGAAGCCGCGCTGGCGGCGCAATTTGCCGGCTTGCCCATCGACACCACCGAAGAGAACCTGCAATCCCGTATTCGGGGCGTGTTGCTGATGGCTTTGTCCAACAAGACCGGCAAGCTGGTGCTGACCACCGGCAACAAGTCTGAAATGACCACCGGCTATGCTACGCTTTACGGCGATATGGCAGGCGGCTTTGCGGTGCTCAAGGATGTGGCAAAAACGCTGGTTTACGACCTTTCGCGCTGGCGGAATACGGTGTCGGACATTATTCCCGACCGCATCATTACCCGCCCCCCGTCTGCCGAGCTGCGCCCAGACCAAACCGACCAAGACAGCCTGCCCGATTACGCCATCTTGGATGCCATCATGGCGCGGTATGTTGAGGGCAACCGTTCCGCCGAAGACATCATCGCCGAGGGCTATCCCGAAGCCGATGTGCGCAAAGTGGTGCGCCTGCTCAAAATCAACGAATACAAACGCCGCCAAGCCCCTGTCGGGCCGCGCATTACCCAGCGTGCCTATGGGCGCGACTGGCGTTACCCCATCACTAACCGGTTTAGCTAAATGACCCCTCACTGGCTTTCTACTTTGCGCTATGCGGTCTTGTCCTTGGCGGTGTTGCCGCTTTCGGCAGGGGCAGAGGGCATCACCCAGCTTCGCGCCTTTGTCAGCCAAACCCAATCGCTGTCGGCGGCTTTTAACCAAGAAGTCACCGGCGGGCAGGCCTCCCGTGCGTCGGGAACGTTAGAGCTGAAACGCCCTGGCCGCTTCCGCTGGACGTACGACACCCCGTTTGCCCAGCTCATTGTGGGCGACGGCAAGCGGCTGTGGGTGTTCGACAAAGAGCTGAATCAGGTGAGCACCCGCAAGCTAGACGACGCGCTGGGCAGCAGTCCTGCAGCTTTGTTGGCCGGCAGCAACCATATTGACCGTGATTACACCCTGAAAAATTTAGGCGAAAAAGACAAGTTAGACTGGCTAGAAGCCATCCCCAAGCAGGCAGAGGGGACGTTTAAGTGGATACGCATGGGCTTTCGAGAAGGCCAGCTGATTCAGATGCAGCTAGCAGATAATTTTGGGCAAACCACGCGGCTGACGTTTAGCCAAATCAAAAAGAACCCCGCGCTGGCGGAAGGTCGCTTTCGGTTTACCCCGCCCAAAGGGGCGGACGTGATGGGCGAGTAATCTACCGCCGCCACACGAGACAACAACAGGGAGCAGCACTTGAAACGAGGCGTTTACGCAGGCAGCTTTGACCCCGTCACCAACGGGCATTTGTGGATGATACGCCAAGGGGTCGCGCTGTTTGACGAGCTCATTGTGGCGATAGGCGACAACCCCGACAAAAATTACACGTTCTCGGTCAGTGAACGCGCCGAGATGCTGCGCGAAACCACCCAAGAATATCCCAACCTGCGGGTGGAGGTTTTCGAGAAGCTGTTCTTGGTCGATTACGCCCAAATGGTCGGGGCAAACTACATTGTGCGGGGCATCCGCACCGCCAGTGATTACGAATTTGAACGCACCATGCGCTATGTCAATTCGGATTTGCACCCTGACATCACCACCTTGTTTTTGCTGCCCCCGCGTGAATTCGCCGAGGTGTCTTCGACCATGGTGAAGGGTTTGGTCGGCCCCAAGGGCTGGGAAGCCGTAATTCGGCAGTATGTCCCTGGGGCGGTGCATGACCGTTTCCTTCAGCGCACACCGAGCAAGCTATGCTAAGAGACTTCACCCCCTTTATTCACCGCCTGCAAAAAAACCTACGCCACACCGGCAAATGGGCACGGCGGCAGGCTATTAGCTGTTATCGACTCTACGACCGCGACATCCCCGAGTTTCCGCTGGTGGTGGATGTCTACGCCGACCGCGCCCATGTCCAAGAAGTCGATACCGGCTGGCAAATGGAAGAGGCCGACTACGAAGCATGGGTCACGGCGGTGCAAGAAGCCGTGGCCAGCGTCCTTGCCATCCCGCCCCAAGCCATCGTCTTTAAGACCCGCCGCCGCCAAAAAGGCCTCGCGCAGTACGAAAAAACCGGCACAGCGGGCGAAGACTTTATCGTGGAAGAAGGCGGACGGCGGTTTATCGTCAATCTGGATGCCTACCTCGACACGGGGCTGTTTTTAGACCATCGCAACACCCGCAAACGGGTCGGTGAAGAGGCCGCAGGCAAGCGGTTTCTCAACCTATTTGCCTATACCGGCAGCTTTACGGTGTATGCCGCCACAGGGGGCGCGGTGTCGTCGGTGACCGTGGATTTATCCAACACCTACCAAGCGTGGTCGCAGCGGAATTTTGCCCTCAATGGGCTAGACCCGCTTAAACACACCTTGGTGCGGGCGGATGTGTTCCGCTATTTGGATGATGCCCGTTTGGCGGGGGCGAAATTCGACCTGATTGTGCTGGATCCGCCGAGCTTTTCTAACTCCAAAAAAATGAGCGATATTTTGGATGTGCAACGCGACCAAGGACATTTAGTCACGGCGGCCATGCGGCTGCTGACCTCGAATGGCGTGCTGTATTTTTCCAATAATTTCAGAGGGTTTGTGCTGGATGCCAGCCTTGCCGAGCGGTATGCCGTCACCGATATCACCACCCAATCCGTGCCAGAAGATTTTCGGAATCGCAAAATTCACCACTGCTTTCGGTTTGCCCACCGATAGCACGCGCGTAAACCCCGCTCTATACTGCGGGGGCTGTTTTTCCTCACCCCGTACGGTAGCAGCAGCCCTGCTGCCGCCCTTTTGGCACATCACCCGCCCCCTCCCCCCGATAAGGAAACCCCTATGGCAGTCATCAACCTAACCGAACTGACCTTTGCTGATGCTGTCGCTGTCGGCAACACTGTGATTATTGATTTTTGGGCTCCGTGGTGTGGGCCTTGCCAAGCGTTTGGCCCCGTTTTTGAAGCTGCTGCCGAAGCCCACCCTGAGGTGATTTTTGCCAAGGTCAACACCGAAGAGCAAGAATCCTTCGCGACGGCGTTTAATATCCGCTCCATCCCGACCCTGATGATTTTTCGGGATGAAGTCATGCTTTACCGCGAAGCCGGTGCGGTGTCTGCGGCGCACCTTGATTTGCTGATTCAGCGCGTAAATGAAATCGACATGGACAAGGTTCACGCCGAACTCGCACGCCAAGCCAGCGAACCCGACGCGCCAAACTAACCTGCTCTGCCCCGCCCCCCGCTGGTCGCCCACCCACCTACGGCGCGGGGCTTCTGCATTCTGAGAACCTATTTACGACCTGCGAGACTCAGCTAATCCTGCGTTGAAATGCACAAGAAACTGCGTATGGATTCCGTTCCAACGCCGCTTTTTTTGCAAATTTCGCTTTGGCTAACCCGTCGTTGGCTAGATCGTAAACCGCTTCTGAGGCAGGATTGTCTTGCACCCATGCCGCCTACGGGGCGGCTTCTGACCTGTAACCAAGGTGTTTTGATGAAAAAACTGTCTGCCGTCGCGCTCTCCTTGGTGCTGGTGGCCTGTGCAACACAACCGCCGCCAGCCCCACCCAAGTCGGCTTCCCCACCGCCTTCTCCCCCCACCAGCTTTCCTACGCCTTCGCCCTCCTCCTCTGGCGGCAAAGTGCCCCCCGTATCCGCACCTGCTGCCGAGGCTCATGCCCGCTACACAGCGGCAAACTGGAGCCAACTCCCTGGCTGGGGACAAGACAATCCGGCAGAAGGCTTTGGTGCGTGGCTAGAAAGCTGCAAAACCCTCGCCAAGCGTGCCGGTTGGAGCAGTGCGTGCCAGGCTGCCCAGCGCGTCGATAGCAAGCAAGCTGCCACCGTGCGCAGTTACTACGAAGCGCATTTTCAGCCGTGGCGGCTTAGTGATGGCGACAAGACCAGCGGCTTGGTGACCGGCTATTACGAGCCGCTGCTCAAGGGCAATACCGAGCAAACCAGCAGCGCACGCTACCCCCTCTATCGCCCTCCTGCAGACTTGATTACCGTCGATTTGGGCAGTGCTTATCCCGAGCTCAAAAGCCTGCGTCTGCGGGGGCGGCTGGTGGGCAACAAGCTGGTGCCGTACTGGAGCCGCGCCGAGATTCAGGCGGGTAAAGGCGTGAGTAGCGGCGATGTGCTGGCGTGGGCTGATGACCCCATCGCGCTCTTTTTCTTGCAGGTGCAAGGCTCTGGCCGCATCGCCCTGCCCAATGGCGACCAGCTGCGAGTGGGCTACGCCGACCAAAATGGCTATCCCTACAAATCCATCGGCAAATGGCTGATAGACCGAGGCGAAATCACCGCCGGTCAAGCCACCATGCAGGGCATTCAACAGTGGGCACGCGCCAACCCTAGCCGCCTTAACGAGCTATTAGCCAACAACCCCAGCTATGTCTTTTTCCGCAAGCTGCCCAGTGGCACAGGGGGGCCGTTGGGGGCGATGGGCGTGCCGCTGACCAATGGCCACAGCATCGCCATTGACCCGCGTTACACCCCGCTGGGTACGCCAGTTTGGCTGGCCACCACTTACCCTGCCTCCCGCGAGCCGCTGCGCCGCTTGGTCTATGCTCAAGACACCGGCAGTGCGATTAAAGGGGCGGTGCGGGCAGACTTTTTTTGGGGCTTTGGCGACCAAGCGGGTGAGCAGGCGGGGCGTATGCGTCAGGCAGGGGAGATGTGGTTGTTGTTGCCCAAGGGGGTTGCGCCGCCCAAATGACCAGCCACCAACAGGCGCTTGTGCAGCGCACCAAGCTGCACAGGGTGTGCGAAAAACCCCACACCTCAAGCCTTGTTGGGGCGGGTCACGCCTTGATTCAATGGGTATTGAAACGTCGCCAACTGCTGCAGTTTATTCAGCAAAATCAGGTGATAAGCGGGCTGATGGCAATGCGAAACGGTAAGCGGGAAGCGGTTCAGCCCCCCGTGGCTGTGGTAGAGTGCGGGTTATTGCAGTGCAGCAGTAAACCCAAGCCTGTTGCCGCCTAAAAAATCAAAAAATCACTGGAGAGGTCATTACCCTATGAGCGAAGAAAAACGCATTATCAAAAAATACCCTAACCGCCGCCTCTACGACACTGCCACCAGCTCTTACATCACCCTGAGCGACGTTAAACAGCTGGTGCTGGAATGTGTCGAGTTGCAAATATTGGATGCGAAAACGCAAGAAGACATTACCCGTGGCGTGCTGTTGCAGATTATTTTGGAAGAAGAAGCGGGTGGGATGCCCATGTTTACCTACGATGTGCTGACGCAGATTATTCGGTTTTACGGCAATACCATGCAGGGCTTGATGGGGGGCTATCTGGAAAAGAACCTCGAAATGTTTAGCCAGATGCAAACCAAGCTGCAAGACCAAACTCGCACCATGACCGACAACCCCGTGTTTGGAAACAGCAACATGTGGAACGAGTATATGAAGTTCCAAGGGCCTGCCATCCAAAACATGATGTCGAGCTACCTAGAGCAAAGCACCAATATGTTTGTCGAGATGCAAAACCAGATGCAGTCGCGGACAAAAAACCTCTTTTCTGGCTTTCCCTTCCCCGCCGTCTTGCCCAGCGAGCCGCCGAAAAAGAGCTAAAAATCTGTTTACGATCTTGATGGCACCGGGGTTGCCAAGGCGCGATGAACCAAAAAAGCGGCGTTGGAACTGAATCCATACGCAGTTTTTTGGGCATTTCAACGCAGGATGACCCGAGTTTCGCAGCTCGTAAACAGCTTCTAAGAAGCGGCTGAGGGTCTGCAACACACGGTGTGTTTGACCTAAAAACCACCGCGCCAGATGAACTGCCCCCCAAAGGTTGAACACCCGTCCAACCTTTGGGGGGCAGTTCTCAGATGTAGGTCGGGTTTCAACCCAAGAAAGCGTCAGGGTAACGGCATCGCCGTGGCGTGAAGAGGTTTTATAACCAGTACGCCCAAAAAGGCGCGGAGTGGGGGGCAGCTAACCCTCCGCTCCGCGCCTTTTTATTAAAGCATCGATTGTGGGCACGCCCCCTCGATGTCTCGCGGTTCGCGTTTAATCTGCCGCGCATGGTCTACACCCCCAAAAAAGAGCTGCCCCCCCACTGGTGATCAGCGGGGGGCAGCTCCTCTTTTTACAGGGGCGCATCACCCCCTGCCAAGCTCACTCGCTTACTTATGCCGATGCGTCGATTGGCGCGGGGCAGACGTGCTGCCTCCAGCAGCGGGACGACCGCCACCGGCACGCGGTGCAGCACCATTGCCACCGGCACGGGGTCGGCCTGCACCTTGACCGCCTCGCCCTGGGGCGCTACGCCCCCCACCACCGCCCGCGCCGCTGCGCCCATTCACAATCGGCTCGGCCTTAATGCGGGGGTCGACTTCAAACCCTGGCACTTGGCTGCACGGAATTTCGCGCTTGAGCAGACGTTCGATGTCGTTCAGCAGCTTGTTTTCATCGACGCAAACCAAAGACACGGCTTCGCCTTCTGCCCCCGCCCGCCCTGTCCGCCCAATGCGGTGAACGTAGTCTTCCGACACATTGGGCAGCTCAAAGTTAACGACATGGGGCAAATCGCTGATGTCGATGCCCCGCGCGGCAATGTCCGTCGCCACCAGTACGCGCACTGCACCGGCTTTAAAGTCGGCCAAAGCACGGGTCCGCGCTGCTTGGCTCTTGTTGCCGTGAATCGCCGCAGAGGGCACGCCGTCTTGTTCCAGCTTTTCGGCCAGACGGTTGGCACCGTGTTTGGTACGGGTAAACACCAGCACCTGTTGCCAGTTTTCGGTGCGCACCAAATGCGACAGCAAGTCGCGCTTCTTTTCGCGGTCTACACGGTAGATTTGTTGTTTGACGCGGTCTGCCGTGGCGTTACGCTGCGCCACTTCAATCATCATCGGACGATTGAGCAAACGTTCGGCCAGCCCTCGGATTTCGTCCGAGAACGTGGCAGAAAACAGCAGGCTTTGGCGTTTAGGCGGCAAAAGTGCCATGACCTTGCGAATGTCGTGGATAAAGCCCATGTCCAGCATTCGGTCGGCTTCGTCCAGCACCAAAATTTCAACCGATTTCAGGTCGAGCGTGCCTTGGGACAGATGGTCAAGCAGACGGCCAGGGCAGGCCACCAAAATATCCACCCGCTTACGCAGCTGAGACACTTGGGGGTTCATGCCCACACCGCCAAACATCACCATGCTGGTGATTTTGAGGTGGCGCGAGTAGGCGCGGATGTTTTCTTCGATTTGCGAGGCCAGCTCACGGGTCGGGGTCAGAATCAAGGCGCGAATCCCAGGGCGGGCTTGGGGATTCGCGGGTGTGGTGGTGGATAAGCGTTGCAAAATCGGCAGGGTAAAGCCAGCGGTTTTACCGGTACCGGTTTGTGCGCCGGCCAGCAAATCGCCACCCGACAACACGGCAGGAATCGCCTGTTGTTGGATGGGGGTGGGTTGGGTGTAGCCGCATTCGTTGACTGCGCGAACAATGGGTTCAGACAACCCGAGTAAAGAAAAAGGCATGTAAAGCAACTCCGGTGGGTGAAGGCGACCAGCAGCAGGGCGGTCAGTGCGCGCCCGAGTGTCTTGTCACAACCCAATAAGGTGAAAAAATCAGCGAATCCCCCTGCCTGACGCTGTTCAACAGCGTGGCAACGTGTGCCAAACGATAAGCAGGGGAAGGAGAAAAAACGGGAGCCTGTCCGTGTAAACCACGACGAACAGGCTGAAAAAGGGGAAAGAGGGCGAATTATACCCGATGGACTCCCCTGCCGATGCTGCACTGCAGCGTTTTTGCCGGATTAAAGCGGCCAGCCGATGCTGCGCAGCGCCATAAGAACCTATTTCAACGCCGGATCACCCGAGTCTCGCAGATCGTAAACAGGTTCTTAGACCCCATTCAGTGCAACAGGTGCGGTACAAGGCAAACCAAAATGCGCAGGGTAGCCCACCCCGACCAAGCACAGCCCATCCGGCATAAAGGTCGGCGGGGCATGGGTGCGGTTACGCGCCGCCAGCAAGTCCAGTATCCAGTGCGGGGGGTAATGGCCTTTGCCGATGTAAACCAAAGCCCCAACTAAATTGCGCACCATATGGTGCAAAAAGGCATTGGCTTCGAGCTGAAAAACCAGCTCATCGCCGTGGGCGTGAATGGTAAAGCGGGATAGGGTTTTGACCGGCGATTTGGCTTGGCACGCCGCGGCCCGAAAGCTAGAGAAGTCATGCGTGCCCAACAGCAGCGATGCGGCTTCTTGCATGGCGGCAAGGGATAGAGGGGCGTGGTACCAGCCGACTTGTCCCGCCGCCAAAGCAGGACGCACGGGGCGATTCAGCAGCCGGTAACAATACGCCCGAGAAAACGCCGAGAACCGCGCGTGAAAGTCCATCGACACCGGATGCGCCCAGCGCACGGCAACGGTCGGTGGCAAAAAAGCATTCACCCCGCGCACCCATGCACTGAGGGGACGCTGCGCCGAGGTGTCAAAGTGCACCACTTGCCCCGTGGCATGCACCCCTGCATCGGTACGCCCTGCGGCCAACACCCCAACGGGATGCCCCGCAATCCGCGCCAAGGCAGCTTCTAGCGTGTCTTGCACCGTATTGCCGCAGGGCTGAGATTGCCAGCCGAGAAAATCCCCGCCGTGGTATTCCACCCCCAATGCAATGCGCTTTAGCCCCACAGTGCCCCCCAGCCCAGCAGCCCCACGGGCACGCTCATCACCGCCAACATCCATAGCCCATCCCGCCCTGACAAAGGGGGGCATTGTAGCGTTAAGTGGCGTGTTTCGGCGGGTGCAGGCGGCGGGTGCACAGGCAGGGACGTGGATAGGGCGTGCCACAGCGCAGACAGTGAGGGGGCGTGGTCGCCGGTGAGCTTGGCGGTTTCTTCGAGAGTCAAAAACAAGCGTACCACCATCCTATTCGGCGAAACCCCACACCATGCCAAGGGCTGCACTAGCCACCACAGCCCCGCCAAACGGGCGAGGGGGGGGTGCCGCCCCAGCAACAGCCGCACCGCCCACACCAAAATAAGCAGGCGCAAGGCATGCAGTGCGCCTGCTTGGAGTCCTTCGGCGGTGGGTGACCACGCAGTGGCAAACAGGGGATCGCCAGGCAGGGTAAAGGCAAACGTGGCGATAAGGGTCAGCAGCAGCCATTTAACCCGCCGACTCGCCGCCCACACCGCCCGCCCCAAATACACTGCCCCGACTAAACTCACCAGCAGCAAAGCGAGGGGAGTCAGTCGGGGCAGGGTGAGTGCCAGTGCCAGCCAGCACACCAGCGGAAAAGCCGGATGGGTGGGCACAGGGGCTTAACGTCCGCGACCGCTCATCTTGGTTTGCACCGAAGCCAGCAGCCGTTCGGCATCTTGCTTACCTGAGCCGTTAGGGTTTTTGCTGATGTATTCGGTTAGCACATCTTGCGCCCCTTCCAAATCCCCCATGTCTGAATAAACAGTCGCCAGCTCAAGCAAGGATTCCACATCGCCCCCAAGAGCAGGCTGAGTATCGCCAGCCAAGATGGCTTGGAGTTCTTTTTCCCACTGTGCGTTGTTGGCATCGGCGGGTACGTCCTCTGCAACTGGTTCAGCCGGTGGGGCTTCGGCGGCGGCCAGTAAGGCTTCTTCGTTTTCGGTGGGGGGCAAATCGGGTGCATTGGCCAAAGCAGCCGCCAAGGCATTGCGGTTAGGCTTGGGTGCGGGGGCGGCTTCGTCACCAAAGGGGTTGTCAAAGTTAAAGTCAAAGCCGAAGTCGGTATTGCCCTCAGCAGGGTTGCTGTCATCAAGCGCAACCGGTGTGGTGGCAGGCGACGAGATTTGATCCACCGAGTCAAACAAGGCTTGCAGGGCGGCTTCACTCTCTTCGATAGCCGGTAGGTCGAGATTGACCGCAGACACGGGCGGGTTAACGGGGACTGGGGATGCAGGGAGGGCTACGCTGTCAAAGAAATCCTGCATGTCCATGTCATCCGCCATGATGACATCGTCGGGCAGCTCAAAACGCGGCGATGCAACAGCAGGGGTTGGCTCGGCCACCGGCGTAGGGAGAGGTGTCGCACCAAACGGATCCATGTCGAACAGCCCATCCATGTCATCGTCTGCCACAATCACATCATCGGGTAGGGTAAAGGCAGGGGCAGTATTGGCGGCCAAAAGGACATCAATGTCATCTTGCGCCACGGATTCGGGTATGAGTTCGGGGCGGGGCGCAGCGACAACCGGTGCAGCATCAAACAGCCCGTCCATCGACATCTCTTCTGCAGGGGCTGGCGCAGGCGTTGGCGCGGCATGAGGGGTTTCTAGTTCCGCTTGGAAGTCGTAGTTCAGTAGCGGTTTATCTGGCAGCTGTTCTAGCACGTCATTTTTATCGTGAGAAGCAAAGCCCCCGCCCTGCATAACGACTTGATCTGGCATTAAATCATCGCTGCCAAAGGGGTCAAGGTCTGCCGTAACGGCGGCCACAGCGGTTGCGGCAGCAGCCACAGCGGCAACCGGCACGACAGGCGTGGGTGCAACGAGTTTGACATCATCGGCCACGCCTTCTTCACGCCCCCCACCGCCATAGAGCGGATGGAGGCGGCTGAGCTTCAGCCCCATTGCACGGGCTTTTTCCCACAAAGGTGAATCTTCGCCGACAGCAGTTTTAAGCGTAGTGGCTTCAACGTGGAAGCTGTCTTCACGTGGGATGGCGGCATACACCTCTAGCAGCTTCAAGCGCAGCTCTTGGCGATTCATATTATCGACCAACGCCCCAAGCAGCAGCGTTTCGGCATCATCTAGACGGCCATAGCGAATCAGGGTATCGGCTTCCACCAAGGGGTCTTCGGTGGATTTAGCAGCTGCGGCTGCCGTAGGGCCAAAGGTGGTGGGCGCGTCTTTGCGGCGACGACGTGACCAAATAAAGCCTGCCGCCAACAACAGTGCCGAGCCCAAGCCCGCCACCAGCGGTAAGTTATCTTGCAGCGAGAAAGGCTTTTCAGTGGCGGGGTCAGGTTTGGTAGGTTTTGCCGCCACCCCCGCTTGGGAGCGCAAGGTCAGCAGGCGGCTCATTTCGCCGACTTGTTTTTCGAGCGTCACAATCCGGTCGCTCGCATCTTTCAGTGATTTTTCGCGGGTAATGACTTCTTCTTCAAGCTGAGAAACACGGTCTTGCCCTGTGGTGGGCTTGCCATCGGCCTTGGTCAGCTTGACCACATCGCGCCCTTCGCCCGCATTGATGGGCGGGTCGGTGTCGGTGACGGTGGATTTGGGCGCGGGGCGGGCAGCATTGGCAACAGGGTCACGCGGGGCGGCGGCATTGCTGGCGGCCGCAATGGCATCGGCGTATCTGCGCCAGTCTTTGGTCTGACTGCGCAGCGTTGTGCCGATATCTTTGGGGGTAATGGCTTTGAGCGTGTCGGTTTCGGGCATGCTCAGGGTGCTGCCCGCCAATAGGGTATTGATCCCGCGTTTGCCAAACGCTGTGGGATTGGCGCGATACAGCCCGACTATGGCCTGTTCCAGCGAGACTTCGGTCGGCTTGAGTTTCTGCGCCACGGCAGAAAGGCTATCGCCCTGCTTGACGGTATAAGTGTCGTGATTGGTTTCGGGGTTAGGCTTGGCGACCCCCGCAGGCTTGGCGGTTGCTGGTTTAGCCGCAGCGGACGGGGTAGCAGCGGGCTTGGCCTCCGGCGGTGTCGCTGCAGCGGGCTTAACTGGTGTGGCGGGTGTGGCAGGCGCAGCAGGGGCGGCAGCCACGACTGCCGGTGCGGGTTGTGCCGCTGGTGCTGCAACGGGGGAGGAGACGGGTGCAGGGCTGGCGGCGGGTTTGGCTTGTTCCCCATTGGCTGTGCTGGTTGAGGCGTAGTCCGAGGGGTCAAGCACCGCCGTAAATTCTTTAAAGGTGCGCCCGCCGCCATCGTTAAGCTCAATCAGCATAAACAAGAAGGGGGTATTCACCGGCTGATTGCTGCTAATACGCGCCACGGTCTTGCCGTTGGATTTTCTGTCTACGCTAAATTGCAGTCCCGCTAAAAATTCGGGGTAATCCATCTGCATTTCGGTAAAAGCCGCACGCGAGGCCAGCGACACCTGAACCTTGCCGAGGTCGGGGGCGCGTAAGTCGTTAAGGTCGATTTCAGCGCGAAACGGTTGACCCAGCCCAGATTGCACATGCATACGTCCCAGCCCTGCAAAAGCAGGGAGAGCCGCAGAGATAAGCGCAAGCGTCAACGCGCTGGCAGTAAGTTTCGAGCGGATTGCCACAGAACCTGTCCTTACGAAAAACAAGCAGTAAACAGCACTGACCCAAGGGTAAGCGCACAGATAGCCCCGATGATAACGAGCAGCGCAGCAAAACGCCATGCGGGGGCGTATTTCTACAGGGCTAGAGTGTTGGGTTTTACCCCTTTTTCTTGAACTTATTGACAGGGCGGTCTACTGCTGGCTGGGTGCGGGGGTCTGTGGCTGCGGCGGGCTTGCCGTGCGGCGGTTTGCCGCCCGAGGGCTTGGCATTGGCCGCCGAGCGGGGCGCGGGGCGGTGGGCGGGATGCGCGGAGCGGGCAGGGCGCGTCGATGCTGCGCCCTGCCGCTGTCCTTGTCCGGCTTCGGCGGGAATCAATTGGCTAGGGCTGTTGCCGATTAAGTCAGATCGACCCATGTTGAGGAGGGCCTCACGCAAGAGCGGCCAATTGGCGGGGTCGTGGTAGCGCAAAAAGGCCTTGTGCAGCTTGCGTCGGTAGCCATCCTTAATCACATCCACTTTTTCTGAGCTTCGCGCCAATTTTTTCAGCGGATTGCGGCCGGTGTGCCACATGGTGGTGGCCAGTGCCATCGGTGTGGGGGTAAACGCCTGCACTTGGTCGGGTTTTAGCCCGTTGGCTTTGAGCCACAGCGCGAGATTCAGCATGTCGAGGTCGGACGTGCCTGGGTGTGCCGCAATAAAGTAGGGAATCAAATACTGCTTTTTGCCGGCCTGTGCCGAGAATTTCTCAAACAGGGCTTTGAATTTTTCGTAGCTACCTATCCCCGGCTTCATCATTTTGGACAACGGGCCGTCTTCGGTGTGCTCGGGGGCGATTTTGAGATAGCCGCTGACGTGGTGCGTCACCAGTTCTTTGATGTATTCCGGCGAGGTCACCGCCAAGTCATAGCGCACCCCAGAGCCAATGGTGATGCGCTTAATCCCGGGCAGGGCGCGGGCTTTGCGGTAGAGCTGAATCAGCGGGGCGTGGTCGGTGTTCAGGTTTTCGCAGATGCCCGGATAGACGCAGGACAAGCGGCGGCAGGACGATTCAATTTTGGGGTCTTTGCACGCCAAGCGATACATATTGGCCGTGGGGCCGCCAAGGTCAGAAATCTGTCCGGTAAAGCCGTGGGTCTTGTCGCGGATGTCGCCTATCTCTTTCAAAATCGACTGCTCAGACCGGCTTTGGATAATCCGTCCCTCGTGCTCGGTAATCGAACAGAAGGTGCAGCCGCCAAAACAGCCGCGCATGATATTCACCGAAAACCGAATCATGTCCCACGCCGGAAACCGTGCGCCAGCATAGGCGGGATGCGGGTTGCGGGCATAGGGCAGGTCATAGACGTAGTCCATTTCTGCGGTGCTGAGCGGGATGGGCGGGGGATTCAGCCATACATCGCGTTCGCCGTGTTGCTGCACCATCGCCCGTGCATTGCCAGGGTTGGATTCTAGGTGCAGGGTGCGGCTGGCGTGGGCGTAAGACACGGGGTCGTAGAGCACCGCCTCGTAAGCCGGAATCCGTACCACGGTTTTGCTGCGCTCGGCGCGGCGGGCAGCCACCCGCTCGGCAGCAGAGACCAGACGCACCGGCTGCGGGGCGGCGGGGTCGGCATCGGGGGTGGCTTGTTGGGCGGGAGAGGTGTCATCGTAGGGATTGAGATGGCGATCCACGCGGCCTGGGGTATCAACGGTGCTGGAATCCAGCACTTGCCACTCAGCATCGGGCAACCAGCCTTGCGGCACAATAAACGCGGTGCCCCGAATGTCGCGCATGGCAGCAAGGCGTTCGCCGGCGGCGGCACGGTGGGCGATTTCCAGCAGGGCACGCTCGGCGTTACCAAAGACCAAAATGTCCGCCTTGGCATACATCAACGCCGATTGGCGGACTTTGTCGCTCCAGTAGTCGTACTGGGCAATGCGGCGCAGGCTGGCTTCGATGCCGCCAATCAGCACATCCACCCCAGGGTAGGCCTCGCGGCAACGCTGGGCATAGACCGCCACGGCACGGTCGGGCCGTTTGCCCGCCACGGCGGCAGGGGTGTAGGCATCGTCGGAGCGGGGTTTTTTGTCGGCGGTGTAGCGGTTAATCATCGAGTCCATATTGCCCGCCGTCACCCCAAAAAACAGCCGAGGCCGCCCCAAGCCACGAAAGGGGTCGGCACTGTGCCAGTCTGGTTGGCTAATCACCCCCACCCGAAAGCCTTGCGCCTCAAGCAGCCGCCCAATCAAGGCCATGCCAAAGCTGGGGTGGTCGATATAGCCATCTCCCGTCACCAATATGATGTCGCACGCCTCCCAGCCTAGCGCGGCCATTTCTGCTTTGCTCATCGGCAAAAAGGGTGCGGTGCGGCCAGCGGTCATGGGGTGGCGGGGATGGGTAAAAATCGGGGCGGGGGGGGCAGCAGCAAACATGGCAAGGCTCGTTCTGGGGTGGGGCAAGCCGAGTATTGTGCCAGATTGTGCGGGTAAGGCTGTGGGGGTGTTGGTTTGGCGACCGGCTGGGGCGCGGGAGGTGCCCTCCAGCCGGTTGCAGCCCTTATGTGAACGCGGGGTACGGCGGCGGTTTCAGCCACCCCCCCGCCCTCATAGCGACCAGAGCGACGTAGCTGGCGGGGCCGTAAACACATTCTTAGCAGCAGGTTTCCAGCAGGTGCGGCCAGCCTTCACTAAACATCAATACGGTGTCTTTGGGGTGGGTTGTCCAGCATTCGTTGTCGGTCAGCGGCTGGGTGGCAATGACGGCAACGCGGTCGTTGGGGGTGGTGACGGTGGAGAAGTCTACGCTGACATCGTTATCGACCAAATGGGCAACCGCAAACGGGGCTTGGCGGACGATGTAGTGCAGATGGGTGGTGCAGTGGGTAAACAGCACCTGTCCATTCGATAGCATAAAGTTAAAAATACCGGCTTCTCGAATCTCTGCCGCAATGTCGCTGACCGCCCGATGCAGGGTTTGGGCGGGAGGCGCGTCGTCGAATTGTTGGCGCAGCCGCTCTAGCAGCATACAAAACGCGGCTTCGGAGTCGGTATCGCCGACAGGGCGGTAAAACTGGCCACGCGGCGGGGCAAAATCGACCAAGTTGCCGTTGTGGGCAAAAATCCAGTTCTGACCCCACATTTCGCGCTGAAACGGGTGGGTATTTTCCAAGGCCACGCGGCCTTGGGTGGCTTTGCGGATATGGGCAATCACATGGGTGGATTTGATGGGGTAGCGGTGGACAAAGTCGGCTACCGAAGAATGCGCACTGGCTTCGTAATCCAAAAACACCCGACAGCCCGCGTGCTCAAAAAAGGCGATGCCGAACCCATCGGCGTGGTGGTCGGTCAGCCCGCCACGGCGGCGAAAGCCATCAAATGAAAATAAAATATCGGTAGGGGTGTTGCAGTTCATCCCGAGGAGTTGGCACATGCGTGGCTTTCTGGGGGCGGTGGGGAACGTGCCATTGTAGGGTGGGGCGGGGTGGATTGCCTATGGGGTGGGGGATTACCCCGTGCTGGGCGTGGATTGAAACGGCGCGGGCATTACCGTTGTGAGGCAGGTGTCGCGTGGCGCACCAATGTCATCTACAAAACCAACCTGCTCAGCAGCTACGCCGCTGGACGCTGGGCGCAAATGACCCGCCCCGAAGCCCTGTCAGCCACCCCGTATTGGCTCTATCGCCACAGCGACAGCGTCATGCACCCCCGCCCGCTGCATGTAAGCTGGGATGGGCTGGTGCTGCGAGCAGAAAACCCGTGGTGGCAGACCCACTACCCGCCAAATGGCTGGGGCTGCCTGTGCAAAGTGTTTGGGATAAGCGCGGCAGAGGTCAAAGCACGCGGGCTGACGGTATTAGATAGTGCGCCGGACGATGGGTTTTACACCGTAACCCACCCCACAAATGGCCAGCGCGTGCAGGTGCCAAACGGCATTGACTTTGGCTGGGACCATGCCCCAGGCCGAACATGGATGCCCGCCGTAGAAAAATACCCCGAGCCGCTGGCGCGGGCGGTGATTGCCGACTATGCCGCCGATGGGGTGTTTACGCGGTGGCATGACAGGCTGGCTAATCAAGTGGAGGCGTGGAAGCAGGAGGCGCGGTTTGCTGGGCTGCGGGGGGATACTTTTGTCGAAGAATTGCGCGTATCTGGCATGATTCCAAAAGATCAAATTGGTATCGCAGTGGTCGATATGCGTGTGCGCGAAATGCTTGGTGCGCGGGAGCAGGTGCTGAGGATGTCAGCAGATACAGCAATCAAGCAGATTATCAAGCGCGAAAATCAGGCGGTTGATGCTGAGAGCTATATAGGCATACAGAGAGTGCTGGATGAGGCTCAGGTAGTGCAAGCCACCGATGGCGGAAAAAAGGCAGCGTACTGGAGAGCGCAGAATGGCGATATTTGGTTTTGCGTGGTGAAGGTGACGCAGATGGGTGAGTTGTTTTTTGTGTCTTATCGTCAAGAAAGCGAGAAGACGCTTAAAAAAATACTGACTCAGGCAGAGCTAGAGAGGTTGGGCGTCGCCTGACGCGCCCGTGTACCGCAGCCTCCCGGCTCGAATCACGGGAGTCAAACTCTAACCAGGTCAGGAACTGGTTACCGGCCATAAGCCGGCGGCTACTCCCAATGCGTCGAGATTCTTTCCGCTGGCGATCTTTTATCAGTATAGACAGAGACTTTTACCATGGCAAACCCCTTCGTTATCACCGTCGATACCACCCAAGTCGATAGCTATTTTAATGGCCTGTCAGCCCGCGCCAGCACCCCCAGCCCCGCCTATATCGCCATCGGCGAATACCTGACCCGCGCCGCAGACCAAAACTTTGCCCGCCAGCAGACCCCAGACGGCCAGCGGTGGGCATCCAATAGCCGATTGACCATTGAACGCTACCTCGCCACCAAGGGCGGGGCAAAAGCCCTGAACAAAAAAGGCCAGCTCAATAGCAAGGGCGCACTGCTTGTCAGCTCGAAAAAGATACTGCAAGGCCACACCGGCCTGCTACGCCACCGCCTGTTTTACCGGCTGGTGTCTGACGGGGTGGTATACGGCTCGCCCGAGGCCTACGCCGCCATGCAGCACTTTGGCGGACAGCGCAGCCGCTACCCGCACCTATGGGGTGACCTCCCCGCCCGCCCGTTTGTTGGCCTTTCGGGGGCAGACGAAAAGACCGTGGTCAGCATCATGGCAAATTACTTGCGCGGCACACTTTGATTAAATCAAAAAAACGCCGTAGTGCTGCGCTAGCGTGCCAAGACGTATCTGTGTAGCAATTAAGGCATATCAGCCAGCCTCAGTGCTGGGCGTGGACTTAAACCAAACACAAGCCACAAAAAAGGGAAGGCCTATGCCTTCCCTTTTTTGTGTGCTTCATCGCGATGGGTGGGGTGTTGCAGCCCGTGCTAGACAACGCACTTTACATCGCCGCCGCCAATGCCTGCTCAATATCCGCCAAGATGTCGTCGATGTGCTCAATCCCAATCGACAGCCGCACCATGTCGGGCTTCACGCCGGAGCTCAACAGCTCGGCATCGTTCAGCTGGCGGTGGGTGGTGCTGGCGGGATGGGTCGCCAAGCTCTTGGCATCGCCAATGTTGACGAGGCGCGTGACTAACTGCAGCGCGTCGAGGAATTTTTCCCCGCCGCTGCGCCCTGACTTGACCCCAAACGACAAAATGCCCGAAGCCCGACCGCCCATATACTTGTCCACCAGCGGCTTGGAGGGGCTGGAGGCCAGACCGGCGTACTCAATCCAGCTTACCGCCGCGTGGTCGGCCAAGTATTCGGCAACACGTTGGGTATTGGCGCAAATACGATCCATCCGCAGGGCGAGGGTTTCAATCCCCTGCAAAATCATAAAGCTGTTAAACGGCGAAATCGCCGCGCCCATATTGCGCAAAGGCACGACGCGGGCACGGGCAATATAGGCGGCTGCGCCCAGCACTTCCACATAGTTCACGCCGTGGTAGCTCACATCGGGGGTATTCAGGCGCACAAACCGCTCGGCGTGCTCGCCCCAAGGGAACTTGCCAGAATCGACAATAATCCCGCCGATGCTGTTGCCGTGGCCGTTCATGTACTTGGTCAGGGAATGCACAACGATGTCGGCACCGTGTTCGAACGGGCGGCACAGGTAAGGCGAAGGGACGGTGTTATCCACAATCAGCGGCACGCCGTGGGCGTGGGCGACTTGGGCAAAGGCGGCAAAGTCCACGACGTTGCCCAGTGGGTTGCCGATCGATTCGCAGAACACGGCTTTGGTTTTGGCATCAACCAAGGCGGCCACGGCTTGCGGGTCGCGGTAGTCGACAAAGCGCACCTCAATGCCCAATTGCGGCAAGGTGTGGGCAAACAGGTTATAGGTGCCGCCATACAGGGTGCTGGTGGCAATAATGTTGTCGCCTGATTCGGCGATGGTTTGGATGGCGTAGCAAATCGCCGCCATGCCGGAAGCCACGGCCAAGGCACCAATCCCGCCCTCTAGCTCGGCAACCCGTTTTTCGAGCACGTCGGTGGTGGGGTTCATGATGCGGGTGTAGATGTTGCCCGCTACTTTTAGGTCGAACAGGTCGGCCCCGTGCTGTGCGCTGTCAAAGGCGTAGCTGGCGGTTTGGTAAATCGGCACAGCCACGGCTTTGGTGGTGGGGTCGGGGGTGTAACCGCCGTGAACGGCAATGGTTTCCAGTTTCATGGGTGTCTCGGTGTAAAGGGGCAAAAAACCGCTTGTTATTCGGGGGCAACAGGCGGCGAGGGTGGGGCGCACATCATAGGCTTGGATGTAGGTCGGGTTTCAACCCGACACAGCCGTCGGCAACAATCCCGACCTGCCGTGTAAACTTTTTAGCCGACCTTAGGCAAACGCGCCAGTGCCGCGTGAATCGCCTCTTCGGGGTAGCTGTAGTCTTCCAAGTCGCCCGAGAAATACTTGTCGTAGCTGGCCATATCAAAGTGACCATGCCCCGACAGGTTAAAGAACAGGGTTTTGGCTTCACCCGTGGCTTTGCAGGCAAGGGCTTCGTCAATCACAGCGCGAATCCCGTGGCAGGACTCGGGGGCGGGAATCACCCCTTCGGCACGGGCAAAGGTGACACCGGCTTCAAAGGTGGCCAATTGCGGCACAGCGAGGGCTTCGATAATGCCTTCGTTGTAGAGCTGGCTGACCAAGGCACTGGCCCCGTGGTAGCGCAAGCCCCCTGCGTGAATCGAAGGCGGCATAAAGTCATGCCCCAAAGTGTATTGCTTCATCAGTGGGGTCAGCCCTGCGGTGTCGCCAAAGTCATACGCATAGTGCCCACGGGTCAGGCTAGGGCAAGAGGACGGCTCAACGGCAACCAGCCGGATGTCTTTACCGGCTGCTTTGTCCGCCAAGAACGGAAAGGCCACGCCCCCAAAGTTAGAGCCGCCGCCGCATGGGGCAAAAATCATGTCGGGGTAGTCGCCCGCCAGCTCAAATTGCTTTTTGGCTTCTAGGCCAATCACGGTTTGGTGGAGCAGCACATGGTTGAGCACCGAGCCGAGGCCGTAGGTGGTATCGCTGCGCCCTGCGGCCTCTTCGACCGCTTCGGCAATCGCCAAGCCCAACGCGCCCGGGCTGTTGGCATCCACCGCCAAGGCCGCCCGACCGGTGGCGGTTTCTAGGCTAGGACTGGCCAGCACATTCGCCCCCCATGTTTGCATCATGGAGCGACGGAACGGCTTTTGGTCGTAGCTGACTTTGACCATGAAGACCCGCACATCAATGCCAAAAGCCTGCCCCGCAAATGCCAGCGAACTGCCCCATTGTCCCGCGCCGGTCTCAGTCACCATGCGCCGAATACCGGCTTCGCGGTTGTAATAGGCTTGGGCAATCGCCGAGTTCAGCTTGTGGCTACCGGCAGGGCTGCAGCCTTCGTATTTGTAGTAAATGCGGGCTGGGGTGCCGAGTGCGGCTTCTAGGCGATGCGCCCGCACCAAGGGGCTGGGCCGCCACAGTTGGTACAGTTCACGCACCGGCTCTGGAATCGGAATCCAGCGTTGTTGCGAGACTTCTTGTTCGATGATGTTGTCGGGGAAAATTGCTGACAGGGCATCGGGCCCCACCGGCTTGCCATCGGGGGTCAGCACCGGCGCGGGCGGGTTGTTCAGGTCAGCCACCACGTTATACCAATGGGTCGGGATGTCGGACTCTGGCAGCAAAAACTTAGTTGTAGTCATGATAAAGCTCTAGGGAAGGGCTGACGAAAAAGGGATATGTGTCGCCATTGTGACCGGCGATGCACAATGGCATGAGAGTAACGAAAGGGGACAGGGGAGGCAATTCCCAAACGCCCTGTCATGCCCAAAAAGAGGGCAAAAAAAACGCGTCCCCCGAAGGAGACGCGTTTTTTGTCAGGCGAGTTGCTGAAGCAAGCTTACTTTGCCTTGGCTTCTTTGGCCAGATACAGCCATGTTTCGACCACCGTGTCAGGGTTCAACGAGATAGTCTCGATGCCTTCTTCGACCAGCCACTTGGCGAAGTCGGGGTGGTCGGAAGGGCCTTGGCCGCAAATACCGACGTATTTGTTGAGCTTGCGGCAGGCGGTGATGGCCATATGCAGCATGGCTTTCACCGCAGGGTCGCGCTCGTCAAAGGTCGGGGCGATAGGGCCGCCGGAGTCACGGTCAACGCCTAGCGTCAGCTGGGTCATGTCGTTGGAGCCGATGGAGAAGCCATCGAAATATTCCAAGAACTGTTCAGCCAGTACCGCATTGGTTGGCAGCTCGCACATCATGATGAGGCGCAAGCCGTTTTTGCCGCGTTCCAGCCCAAAGCTCTTCAGGATGTCGATAACCGCAGCCGCTTCTGTCAGTGTCCGCACGAAAGGAATCATGACTTCGATATTGGTCAGACCCATGTCGTCGCGCACTTTGCGCATGGCACGGCATTCCAACTCGAAGCATTCGCGGAATTCTGGCGCGATGTAACGCGCTGCACCCCGGAAGCCAATCATCGGATTTTCTTCGTGCGGTTCGTAACGCTGACCGCCGATGAGGTTGCTGTACTCGTTCGACTTAAAGTCGGACATCCGCACAATGACCTTTTTCGGCGAGAATGCCGCCCCGATGGTGGCAATCCCTTCGGCCAACTTGTCCACGTAGAAATCGACAGGGCTGGCGTAACCGGCAATGCGCTCTTGGATGGTGGCTTTGAGGTCGGCAGGCAGGCGGTCGAATTCCAGCAAGGCCTTGGGGTGAATCCCGATTTGGCGGTTGATGATAAATTCGAGCCGCGCCAAGCCTACGCCTTCGTTAGGCAGTTGGCAGAAGTCAAACGCCAGCTCAGGGTTGCCCACGTTCATCATCAGCTTAACGGGGCTGTCTGGCATTTTGTCCAGCGCGAGGTCGATGATTTCGACTTCGAGCAGGCCGTCGTAGATGTTGCCGGTATCGCCTTCGGAGCACGACACCGTCACAGCCATGCCATCTTTCAGCAAGGCGGTCGCATCGCCACAGCCCACAACAGCGGGAATGCCAAGTTCACGGGCAATAATCGCTGCGTGGCAGGTACGACCACCACGGTTGGTGACGATAGCAGCTGCACGCTTCATAACCGGTTCCCAATCGGGGTCGGTCATGTCGGTGACCAGCACGTCGCCGGCTTTGACGCGGTCCATTTCGGACGCATCTTTAATCATCCGCACCACGCCTTGACCGACTTTTTGGCCAATGGCACGGCCTGTGACCAAGACGGTGCTGTGGTTCTTCAGGCGGTAGCGGCGCAGGGTGTCCACGCGGGATTCTTGCGATTTCACGGTTTCAGGACGGGCTTGCAGAATGTAGAGCTTGCCGTCGATACCGTCTTTGCCCCACTCGATATCCATAGGACGCGCGTAGTGCTTTTCGATAATCAGGGCAAAGCGAGCGAGTTCTTCGACATCGACATCGGTCAGGGAGAACTGGGTTTGTAGTTCTTTGGCTACGTCCAAGGTGCGAACCGAACGCCCTGCTTCGCGGGTGTCGGTGAACTCCATCTTGATTTGCTTGGAGCCCATGTTTTTACGCAGGATGGCAGGCCGACTGGCCGCCAGCGTTGGCTTGTGAACGTAGAATTCGTCGGGGTTCACGGCACCTTGCACCACGGTTTCGCCCAGACCATAAGACGAGGTGACAAACACCACATCGTTAAAGCCGGATTCGGTATCCATGGTGAACATCACACCGGCAGACCCGCAGTCGGAACGCACCATGCGCTGCACACCGGCAGACAGGGCGACGACATCATGGGCGAAGTCTTTGTGGACGCGGTAGGAGATGGCGCGGTCGTTATACAGGGACGCGAAAACGTGTTTGATGGCAGCCATCACGTTTTCAAAGCCCAAGATATTCAGGAAGGTTTCTTGCTGACCGGCAAAAGAGGCATCAGGCAAGTCTTCTGCGGTGGCCGAGGAGCGAACCGCAACCGAAATGTCAGCACCGGAGTCTGCAACCATGTGGTCGTAGGCGGTTTTGATTTCTGTTTGCAGTTTTTCAGGGAAAGGGGTTTCGACGATAAGCTGGCGAATTTCTTTGCCGACGCGCATCAGTTCGCTGACATTGTCAACATCTAACTTTTTCAGCATGGCGCTGATATTGTCAGCTAGACCGTTGTGGGCGAGGAAGTCGCGGTAGGCTTGTGCGGTTGTCGCAAAGCCGCCCGGCACGCGCACGCCGGAGCTGGCGAGCTGGCTAATCATTTCACCAAGCGAGGCGTTTTTACCGCCAACGCGCTCAACGTCTGTCATTCGCAGTTCGTCGAACCAGATAACGTAATTCTCTGCCATTTAACAAAGTTCCTGTGCAAGAAGTGGCCGGGATAAAAACCGGATTTTATACGAATCAACCGTGATTGCGGAACATTACCGTAAGATTATTGCGCTGCACCATGTAAGAAACCCGCTTGGCAAGTCCATTTAGGGGGCTTTGACCTGTGCTTGCACCTGTTGCTGGGATACTTGGCCTTTGCTATCGACAAAATCAAGGGTCAGGGTGAAGGTACTATCGCTTGCCAGCGGGGTGGGCAGCCCAATCAGCATCATATGCAGCCCATCTGGCCGCATGGTGACGGCTTGATGAGCCACCAAGGCAAGGTTAGGCAGGCGGCGCATGGTCAGGCTGGTTTCGGTACGTTGGGTGTGGTGTAGTTCGACCAACCGTGCCGCCGAGGTGCGTACCCCAGTCAGCGTACCGCTTTGGCGGGGGGTGAACGACACGCAGGCTATCGTGGCTTTGTAGTTGGGCAGGGTACGGTAAGCCCACGCCTCACTGACCGTCACGTCTAATGCCCACGCGGCTTGGCTGACGAGGTATACCAGCCCCAGCCCTGCCCATCGCTGCCAAAAATTTCGCTGCATGGTCCTTCCTCCGCCTTCATTGATTTACCTGCCGCCAAGCAAAGAAGGGGGCGCGCGATACGCTCCCCCTTCTTTGCTTTGGCTTACATCAGCCCTATGTGGGTGATTTATTTCTCAACAATCATCCGGCTCCGCATTTCCAAGTGGAGCGCGTGGCAGAAGTGGGTGCAATAACACCAGTACACGCCCAGCTTGTCCGCTTTAAACGTCACTGACTTGGTTTCTTGTGGATTCACAATAAAGTTGACGTTATAGAGCGGAATACCAAAGCCGTGGGTCAAGTCTTCTACCTTGTCGTGGTTGGTCAAGATAATGGTGACTTCATCACCCAGCTTGACGCGGAATTCCCGCATCGAGAAGGCCGGTGCTTGGCTGGCCATGAACACAGTCACTTTTTTGCCGTTGCGTTCGACCTTTTGGCTCTTGGGGTCGGTCACGGCATTGGGGAACTCGTCCATGTTGTAGACCTGCCGCGTCTTGATGCGGTCGCGGCGGACGATAATGGCATCGTGCGGCTCGGGGTAGGCGGTGTGGTCGTGAATCAGCTTCATCTTGTCGCCAGAGATGTCGATCAGCTGTTCGGTTTCCACATGCAGCGGCCCGACCGGCAAGAAGCGGTCTTTGGAGAATTTGTTACCGGAGTTAAAGAACTTGCCATCGGCTTCTTTGGTTTCGCCCATCGAGGTGTAGCCGTGGCCTGGCTGGTAATGCACATCAATACGGTCGATGACCACTTTGACGGCCTTGTCGCCCTTGAACTGCTTGATGGCGGCTTCGACATCCCACTTCACAATCTGGCTATCCAAGAACAAGGTGGTGTACGCATTGCCCTTGTTATCAAACGCGGTGTGCAAGGGGCCTAGGCCAATTTCTGGCTCGGCAATCACGGCATCGCGGGGGGCCGTTACTTCACCGGCAAACCACTTGGTGACCAGTTCAAGCGAAATCACGGTTGCGGTCGGCGACAGCTTGCCGGAGCAGACAAAATACTTACCGTTAGGGCTGGCGTTCACGCCGTGCGGGTTTTTAGGTACCGGCACATAGCAGGTCAACGCGGTTTTGGGGTCTTTGTTGGCTGCGGCGCGACCATCTACCACCGGCACTTTGGACGTGCCCAGTGTGGTGACTTTACCGGCCTTGATGGCTTCTTCGATACGCGCCACATTGAAGAACACGCACGCATCGCGCTCTGCCGACATCATGTCTTCGTACTTCAGCCCGCCTTCGGTATTGTATTGGTTGGCGGCGGCCAGCTTGCCGTCGTAGCTAGTGGCCACCAAGTCCATGTTGCCATCGACACGGCACTGCCATTTGACTTCCATGGTCTCGGCATCAAGGCAGGTAAACAGACAGCCGTACTTGCTGCCGTCTTCCGTATCGTGCCCATCGTTAGGCAGCGGAATAGCAAATTCGCCACCGGCAAACACGCGGGTGGTGTGGTTGATTTTTTCGTCTACGGGGTCGCGCTTGTCAGGGAACAAGCCATGCTGACCCATCACATTCGGAATGTCGGTGATTTTGTCGGTTTCCATGGTGTCACCACGGATACGCGCCACACGGCTATTGAGCTTGTCATTCACCCAAAAGTATTTGCCATCGTAAGTCCCATCAACATAAGAGCCGTGGACGTGGTGGGTATCGCCGGTGGTGAACTTCAGGCTGCCATCGGCTTTGGTGCCCATGATTTTTTTGGATTCGTTGGTGATGCCCCAGCCGACCATGCAATCCGTGTTAAACACTGGAATCCGCTTCAGGGTGCGACCCGATGGGCAACCATAAATCCGCACTTCGCCGTTGTGGCCCGCGCTGGACAAGATGTAGTACTCGTCTAGCTGGCCTGGGGCGACTTCAAACTTGCCGTGGGCGGCTTCGGTAGGTTTAGCAGCTGCTGCAGCGGGCGCGGCAGCAGGGGTTTCTTTGTTGCAGCCAACAAGGCCGAGCGACACGCCCGCGCCTGCCAGACCAGCAAGGGCACTGGTATTGAGGAAATGACGGCGGCTAGGGTCAAGCGGTTCGAGTGTCGCGGGGGTGTGCTTGGTATCCATGGTGCTTCCCTTTGGGGTGACAAGTCTGATTAGGTGTCGGAAGGCGTGCGACAATTTGCCGCACCTCCTACTATGCCGCAAAGCTAAATCTCGCCTTGCTTTTTATCCTTGATGACGGTCAAGTAAGCCAAACCCCAGTCCGACTAGGCTGGAAGCCCTTAAAAAATAACGGTTCAGCCGTTGCCGCCTGGAGCCCCCCCATGAAGCCCTCTCCCCTTGTTCTGTCTGCTTTTGCGCTGGCTGTGTTGTTGTCTGCGTGCGGCAAAGAAGCCCCCAAAACCGAAGCGCCCGCCGCCCCAGTTGCTGTGACCACCCCCGCCCCTGCTGCACCGGTGGCCAATGCCGAAATCAGTCCAGGCGAAGCGGTATTCAAAAAAACCTGTGCAATGTGCCACCAATCTGGCATGGGGGGTGCCCCTATCTTGGGCAAGAAAGATGATTGGGCAGGGCGAGTCGAGCAAGGCATGGACATGCTGCTAAAACACTCAACCGAAGGCTACACCGGTCAAAAAGGCATGATGCCGCCCAAGGGTGGCAATCCTGCCCTCACCGACGCTGAAATGAAGGCAACGGTTGAGTTTATGGTCAGCAAGGTTAAGTAAGTTTTAGTAGCAGTGTGCGGAAGGGGTAGCCAAAGTAAACTCGCCCAAAGTGGGTTTGAGACTAAACCCCTCCCGCGCGTGAAGTACGTCCTAGGGAGTCGGTATGTTTCGGTTTATCTATCTAATAGTGCTGTGGTTTTGGGCGGGGGCGGCTTGGGCCTTGTCTTACGAAGCCCCTTTGCCGCCTAAGCTGTTTTCTGACCCCCAGATGTGCCAACACGTAGACTGCCGAGACGTGTTGCCCGCCGCCGAGACCTTCTCCCCCCGCAAAGGGCGACCGCCTTACGTTGAAGGCTACAAAACCGTTAACGGCGAAAAAGTGCTGGTGGGCTATGTGTATTTATCCACCGACGTATCTGACATTCCCGCCTATTCGGGTAAGCCAATTGTGACTCTCGTCGGGATGGACGAAACCGGTGTCATTAGTGGAATACGGATTCTGAAGCACAGTGAGCCAATTTTGCTGGTCGGCATCCCCGAACAAAAACTGCTGGATTACGTTGGACAGTATTTGCACCACCCCGCCGGTACGCGGTTTGAGCTGGGCAAAGCCGAAGGCGACTATGTACCGATGACGGCGATTTCGGGGGCGACCGTGACCCTGATTGCCCAAAACCAGCTGATTTCCCGTACCAGCTACGAAATCGCCAAGCAAGCAGGCATCATCAAAGCCGTGCCCAAGCCGCCCGCCCGCTTTATCGACCTCGGCAAGCCCTTGGATTGGGACGCGCTGCTGCAGCAAGGCAGTGTGCAGCGGCTGACGGTCAAGCCCAGCCAAGTGGGTGAGCCTGATACCGGCAAGCCGTATATCGACCTGTATTTTGGCTATCTCAACCACCCTACTGCTGGTAAAAGCGTGCTGGGCGAATCCGCCTATGCCCAGCTGATGCAGCGGCTAGGCCCTGACGAACACGCTATTTTTATCATTGCTAATGGCGAAGCCTCGTTTAAGGGGTCGGGCTTTGTGCGCGGTGGTATGTATGACCGCGTGCAGCTTAAACAAGACCGTGACACCTTTACCTTCCGCGATACCGATTACCTCAACCTTTACGCTGTGAATGCCGCCGGTGCGCCGCGCTATACCGAGTCCGCTATTTTCATCGTTCGCAGCAAGCAAGGCTTTTCTGCCGCCTACCCGTGGAGCCTCGCCTTTTTGGGTAATACGCTAGACAAAGATACCGGCCAGCGCACCTTTGCCAACTTTGAACAGGAATACTGGCTGCCTGCCGCGTGGCTAGAGGGCGGGCGGCCTTCTGTGACCCATGCCGACCCTGCATGGCTCAAGGCGTGGAAAGGTAAGAAGATTGAAATTGCCGTGTTTGTCGGCTTTTTGCTGCTGGTGGCGGGGTTTTACGCCCTGCGTGACCGCTGGGAACGTCGCGCCAAGCGGGGCGACAAGCGGATTATCAAGTGGCCGCGTACGGTGTTTTGGCTGTTTAGCGTCGGCTTTGTCGGATTTTGGCAGCTGGCCCAGCCTTCGGTCACCCAGTTGCTAACTTTGATTCATGGCGTGTTTGGCGAATGGCGATGGAGCTTGTTTCTCTCCGACCCGCTGATTTTCCTGTTCTGGGTGTTTATCGCCGTAACCTTGGTGCTATGGGGGCGGGGGCTGTTTTGTGGCTGGCTGTGCCCTTACGGCTCGCTGTCGGAACTGCTGTTTAATCTGGGCGGCAAAATCGGGCTGAAGCGGTTCCAATTCTCCCTGCCGATGGTGTGGCATCACCGGCTGAAATGGCTGAAATACGCTATTTTTGTCGGCTTGGTTGGGGTGTCGTTTTATTCGATGGGCTTGGCCGAGCAGCTTGCCGAAGTCGAGCCATTTAAGACCACGTTCCTCGTCGGGGTGTGGAATCGGTCTTGGCCGTTTGTGCTGTTTTGGGGCGTGCTGGCGGTGTGGAGCCTGCTGTCCGACCGCCCGTTCTGCAAATACCTGTGTCCCTTGGGTGCAGGGCTGGCGATACCCGCCAAGCTGCGGCGGTTTGGGCTCAAGCGCAAAGCGGAATGCAATCACTGCAAAGCCTGCGCGGTGGGCTGCGGCGCACACGCCATTGACCCCCAAGGCCGGATTGACCCGCAAGAATGTATGCTGTGCCTTGACTGCATGGTGCTGTATTACGACGACCACGCCTGCCCGCCGCTGGCGCAAGAACGCAAACGTCGGCAAAAAGCTGGCGAGCCGCTTACCCCGATTGGCGCGGATGGCTACTTTATCCCCATCAAGGAAATCAAAAGCGAGACGGGGGAATTTAACCCGCAGACCGCGAAGGAATAAGATGACGTTCGCCCCTCTTGCCCTTCTTGCCACCCTCCTTTGCACCGCCCTACCTAGCGTGGCTGCCACATGGCGGGTGGAGGCGGGGCAACGTATCGGCGAAACCATCGCCAAAGCCGCTGCAGGCGACACCATTCGGGTGGCAAAGGGGGTGTATACCGAAAATCTGCTGATAGATAAGCCCCTGACGCTGATTGGCGAGCACCGCCCCACCCTCTCTGGCGGCAACCAAGGCGATGTAATTCGGGTGACAGCACCGGACGTGACCGTCGATGGCTGGATTATCCGCGACAGTGGCGGTGATTTAGGGCTGCAGCAAGCGGGGGTTTACCTGTTTCCTGGGGCACACCGCGCCCGCGTTTTGCACTGTGACTTCGCCAATGTGCTATTTGGACTGTGGATTGAGAAGGTCAACGATGTGCGGATTGAGGGCAACCTGATTACCGGCAAGCGAGATTACCAGTCTTCGCAGCGGGGCAACGGCATTCAGCTTTACAACACCACCGGCGCACAGATTATCGGCAACCATATCAGCTTTGCGCGGGATGGGATTTATGTCGATGTGTCGCACAACGCCTTGTTTAGCCACAACAAAATGCACCATGTGCGCTACGGCACACACTACATGAACTCGTATTACAACGTCTGGGAATACAACGAGAGCTATCTCAACCGAGGGGGCTTGGCCTTGATGGAGGTGCGTAACCAAGTGGTGCGGCACAACATCGCGTGGGGCAATACCGACCACGGCATTATGCTGCGGACGATTCAAGATGCCGTCGTCGAAGGCAATATCGTAGTGGGCAATAACCGAGGCTTCTTTATCTACGATGCCGAATACAACACCCTCAAAAATAATTTGGTGATGGGCAACCGTGTTGGCGTTCACCTGTGGGCGGGGTCTTTTCGCAACCAAGTGGATGGGAATGACTTTATCCAGAACCGCGACCAAGTCCGCTACGTCGCCAGCCGTGACCAAATCTGGGGCGCACAGCAGGGCAACTACTGGAGCAACTATGTGGGCTGGGACCGCGATGGCGACGGCTTTGGCGATGTGCCTTACGAAGCCTCGGATGTGGTGGACCGGCTGACGTGGCAGCATCCGTTTATGAAGCTGCTGCTGAATAGTCCAGCGGTGCAAACCCTGCGCATGGTGGCACGGCAGTTTCCGCTGTTGCGCGTCCCCAGCGTGGTGGATAGACACCCCGCCATGACCCCTCACCACCCCGATTGGAGAAACTGGATTGACAAGCAACGTCATTGAACTGCGACAGGTCAGCAAGCATTACGGCGATTTTACGGCGGTCGATAACCTGACCCTGAGCATCGCCTCGGGACAAATATTTGGGTTGATTGGGCACAACGGCGCAGGGAAAAGCACGCTGTTTAAGATGATGCTGGGGCTGATTCCCAGCAGTAGCGGCGAAATTTTGATTGAGGGCGAGCGGGTCAGCGGGGCGCGGTTTAGAGAAGTGCGCCGAATGATCGGCTACCTGCCCGAAAACATTGTGCTCTACGACAACCTAAACGGGCTGGAAACCCTGCAATTTTTTGCCCGACTCAAAGGCGCAAACCCTACAAGCTGCCCCGCGCTGCTGGATAAAGTCGGCTTGATCCATGCTGGCAAGCGGCGGGTGCGGGACTACTCCAAAGGGATGCGTCAGCGGCTGGGGTTTGCCCAAGCCCTGCTGGGGAATCCGCGTTTGCTGTTTTTGGACGAGCCGACCAACGGACTCGACCCCGAAGCCATTCACCATTTTTACGCTTTGGTTGCCGAACTGAAAGCCGCCGGCAGCACGGTGATTTTGACCTCGCATATTTTGGCGGAGATTCAACAGCGGGTCGATGCCCTCGCCTTGATGCAGTCGGGGCGGCTGCAAGCCACTGGCACGGTGGCCGCCTTGTCCAGCGCGATTCAATTGCCGCTCGAAATCCACCTGACGGCGGCGGCCAGTGCCCGCCCCGCGTTGCGTGCGCAGCTGGCTTTGGCGGGGTTTGACGACCTGCGCGAAACGCCTGCCGCCCTGATTGTGCTGTGCCCCAGCGACAAAAAACGCGCCGCACTGGCGGTATTAACCCAACTCGGTGAGGCGGTGCAAGACATCGCCTTCCGCGAACCCAGTTTAGAGGACGTGTTTTTGTCCCATATCCGCACCGCCTCACCGCTGCTTGCTACCCATCAGGAGGCTGTATGCGCTTTGAACTGACCCCGCTGCGGGTGATTGCCGCCAAAGAGTTCCAAGACCGCCTGCGCAACCGTTGGGTGCTGGTGATAGGCGTGGTGTTTGCCGCCTTTGCCTTGCTGATTGCCTATTTTGGGGGCGCACAGCAAGGCGCGGTGGGCTTTAAAGGTATTGAACTGACCATTGCCAGCCTGACCAGCTTGGTGATTTACCTGCTGCCGCTGATTGCCCTGATTTTGGGGTTTGATGCCATTGTCGGCGAGAAAGAACGCGGCTCGCTCGACCTGCTGTTGTCTATGCCGATTACGCGGCTAGAGCTGTTGCTGGGCAAATATCTGGGGCTGGCAGGGGCGTTGGCGGTGGCGACCTTAGGTGGATTTGGGCTGGCGGGCGGGGTATTGGGCTGGCAGCTCGATGCCAACGCGCTCTATCACTACGCAGGGTTTGTGCTGTCTGCCTTGCTGCTGGGCTTGAGCTTTTTAAGCATCGCGCTGTTGATTTCGGTGCTGGCCAGCGACCGCACCCGTGCCTCCGGTTTGGCGATTGGCGCGTGGTTTGCCTTTGTGCTGGTGTTTGATTTGCTGCTGCTGGGGCTGTTGGTGGCCTCGGCGGGCGAGGTCAATAGCCAGTTTGCGGCCTACGCGCTGCTGTTTAACCCTGCCGATGTATTCCGCATCCTGAATATTTTTAGCATGGCCGAAGTGCAAAGCCTGTATGGGCTGGCGACGGTTTTTCCCGAGTCTTTAGCCAATCCCCTGCTTTTGGGCGGGGTGATGGTGGCATGGATTGTCGGCCCTCTTGCCTTGGCAATTTGGAGATTTAAATAATGCGTAAATGGCCTGCTCGGGTAATCACCCTTGGCTTGTTGAGTGTGTTGCTGGCCTGTGGCGGCAAACAAGACACCGTGGTGACCGCCAAAGCCCCCCACAACGACACGGTGTGTTCCCTCGATGGCATGGTGCTGGCGGACTACCCTGGCCCTAAGGGGCAGATTCAGTACGATAACGGCGAGACCGACTATTTTTGCGATACGGTCGAGCTGCTGTCGCTCTATCTGCAGCCGGAGCAACAGCGGCGGGTGCGTGGGGTGTTTGTGCAGGACATGGCCAAAGCCGACTGGGCGCATCCCAAAGATTATTGGGTGGATGCCCGCCAAGCGTTTTATGTGGTGGGCAGCAAGCGCGAAGGCAGCATGGGGCCGACCTTGGGCAGCTTTGCCGTGGCAGCAGATGCAGCACGTTTTGCCCAAGATTTTGGCGGCAAGGTGTTTGCCTTTAAGGACATTACCCCCGATACCGTGCGGCTGGATGGGGGGGTGTTGAAAGACGAGAAGATGTGACATCCTCCCCCGCCTAAGAACCTGTTCAAAGTACCGCGCTGCCACACTGTGCCACCCTGCATAGGCTGGGCGCAGCAAGTCGGGTAGCATTCCACCCTCCCCTGACTTTGACTGAAAGCCCTGCCGTGCCACTCGTTTTTACCTCCGATGTTTCGCTCAAGCCCTACAACACCTTAGGCATCGACGTGTCTGCTGCGCGGTGGGTATGCCTAGACCAGTTGGCTGACCTCCCCGCGCTGCTGGCCGATGCCGACTTTCAGGCGCAGCCCCATTTGATACTGGGCGGCGGGAGCAATATTGTCCTCACCCAGCCTTTTACCGGTACGGTGGTGAAGGTCGGCTTGCGAGGCATACGCTGTGTGGCCGAAGAGGGCGATGCGGTGCTGGTTCGGGCTGCCGCTGGCGAGCCTTGGCATGATTTTGTCCGCCATACCTTGGCGCAGGGGTGGTACGGGCTGGAAAACCTATCGCTGATTCCTGGGTCGGTGGGTGCAAGCCCCATTCAAAACATCGGTGCGTATGGGGTCGAGGTCAAAGACCGCATCCACACGGTAGAAGCCGTTTCGTTGACCACAGGGGCGACGCGCTGCTTTACGGCGGCGGAATGCCGCTTTGCCTACCGTGACAGTACTTTCAAGCAAGAAGAGGCGGGGAAGTGGCTGATTACCGCCGTCACCTTTCGGCTGTCGCGCGTCCCCGTGCTGATGACCGGCTATGGCGATATTTGCACCGCTTTGGCGCAAGCAGGCGTGATCGCGCCGACACCCTTGGCGGTTTCGGATGCCGTGATACGCATTCGCGCCGACAAACTGCCCAACCCTGCCGTACTGGGCAACGTCGGCAGCTTCTTTAAAAACCCCGTACTGCCCGCCACCCAAGCCACTGCTTTATCGGCGCATTACCCTGACTTGCCCTGCTATCCCCAAGCCGATGGCCAAGTGAAATGCGCAGCGGGCTGGTTAATTGACCATGCTGGCTGGAAGGGTAAAACCCTTGATGGGGCTGGGGTACACGCGCGTCAGGCCTTGGTGTTGGTGAATCTGGGGGCGGCCAGTGGGGAGGCCGTATTGGCCTTGGCGCAACACATTCAGGCGGATGTGTTGGCGCGGTACGGCGTGAGTTTGGAGATTGAACCGCTGGTGTATTGAGCCTTCGCATTCAGCACGCAGTGCCCTACAAAGCCAGTAGGGACGCGTATTGAACCGAAATGCACCGCAAGAGTGCATCAAAAATACAACACTCGCGCCAAAAAGAGACAAAAAAGCCACAGTCCCCCCTTGTCGCATTGCCGCGCTCTGCTAGTATCCCGTGCAGGATTTGAACTACAGCTGCGGAACACCGTGCGGCGAAATCCCCCCTCTTACTCTTATTGTCCTCTTGGAGCTGAACCCCATGAACAAAAAACTGATCGCAGTTGCTCTGTCCGCTGCTTTTGTTGCCCCTGCCGCTTTCGCTGACGTAACCCTGTACGGTTTTGTTGCTGCTGGCGTTGAATACGCATCCGCTACTGGTGCAACTGCTGGTTCTGCTTCTGACACCAAAGGCACCGTTCGCGTGTCCGACCACAACTCCCGTATCGGCTTCAAGGGTCAAGAAGACTTGGGTAACGGCCTGAAGGCACTGTGGCAAGTCGAAACCGCCGTCACCACTGACGCAACCGACAACACCGCACGCACCACTGGCTGGGCTTCCCGTAACTCCTTCATCGGCCTGAACGGCGGCTTCGGTGAAGTGCGTTTCGGTCGTCATGACGATGCTTACTACGTGGGTCTGTTGAACGCAGGTCTTGACCTGATGATCAATACCACAGCGGAAAACTCCTTGGGTGCTAATACGGTGTTCGGTCGCGCTGCTGCTCGCCGCAACAACACAGCACTGTACATGACCCCTAACTTCGGCGGTTTCTCCGCTGTTGCGACTTACTCCGCTGACGAAGTTCGCTCGCCAGTACCGGGGACCACTTCACGCGCTAACCGCTCCGTGTACGCTGTGTCCGGTACTTACGCTGCTAACGGCCTGACCGCTGTGTTGGGTTACTCCCACGCGGGTGACAGCACTGGCCCAACTTTCGGTACCGCTGCAACAGTTGAAGGCTCCAACGCTTGGACCGCTGCTTTGGGTTACCAGTTTGCTGACACCATGATCGGTGCTGGCTACGAACACATCAGCTACGGCGCAAACCTAACTACAAACAGCTACAGCCAAAATGCTTGGACCATCGCTGCTTCCCAACAAATCGGCGCGCTGGGTCTGAAATTGTCCTACGCATCCTTGGGTGGCGGTCGCAACGACGACTTGCTTTACACTTCCAGCGACTACAAAGCGAATCAATGGGTTCTGGGCGCGACTTACGACCTGTCCAAGCGCACTCAAGTGCAAGCTTACGCAACTCGTATCACTAACAAGGCCGCTCAACAAGCCAACTTCGTGATCAACCCACTGACCGTAAACGCTGGTGCTGACCCACAAGCTTACGGTGTTGCACTGAAGCACAGCTTCTAATTCCCCGTTTTTCGGTGGGTTAAAGCAAACGGACACCTTCGGGTGTCCGTTTTTATTTGTGCGGTCGCCATTCCTTTTTTTTCTGAAGAGTCTACCCATGCTGTGTTCCCCTTCTGCGCCTCCCCGCTATTGGCCGGTCACTTTGCTGGCTGCTGCTGTGTTGATGATTACCATGGGTGCACGGCAGTCGCTGGGGCTGTTTGTGTCGCCACTCAACACCAGCACAGGGCTAGGCATTGCCACCATCAGCTTGGCGATGGCGATTGGTCAATTTGTCTGGGGCGTGATACAGCCGATTGCAGGGGCGGTGGCGGATCGCTACGGGCCTGGGCGGGTGCTGGCCGTGGGGATTGTGACCTTAGCCATCGGCTCGGCACTGACCCCGTTTATGAGCAGCGCGGCGGGTTTGATGTTCAGCCTCGGCGTGTTGTCAGCGGCAGGCTCTGGCGCGGGGAGTTTCTCGGTGCTGTTTGGCGCGGCGGCACAGCGACTCCCCCCCGAAAAACGCGGTATGGCTTCTGGCATCATCAATGCGGGCGGGTCTTTTGGGCAGTTTGTTTTTGCGCCGCTATTACAAAAATTGATTAGCAGCTTGGGCTGGATGGGCGCGATGTTGGGATTGGCCGCGATAAGTTTGACTGCCTTGCCGATGGCATGGGGGTTGCGCCGTCCGGCTTCGACTTTGGGTGGGGGGACAGCAGCTACTGCCGATAAAAATGATTTGGGGATGCGGGCGGCGATTCGTCAGGCTTTGGCAAATCGGAGCTATTTGCTCTTACACGCGGGCTTTTTTACCTGCGGTTTTCATGTGGCGTTTTTGATTACCCATCTTCCTGGGCAAGTGCAGTTATGTGGTTTGCCGGCAGAGGTGGCGAGTGTCTCTTTGGCCATTATTGGCTTATCCAATATTTTCGGCAGTCTAATTGCCGGCTGGGCGCTGACCCGTTATCGCAGCAAATGGGTTTTATTTTATATGTATGGCTCGCGTGCTGTGTTGTTATTGATTTATTTAGCCTCGCCCAAAACAACCACTATGTTTTATATTTTTGCAGCGGGCTTAGGGGCAACGTGGCTGGCCACCGTGCCGCCTACAGCCTCGTTAGTGGGCAAGCTCTTTGGTAGCCGCTATTTGGCCACCCTATTCGGCTTAACGTTACTCAGCCACCAAATAGGGGGCTTTTTAGGCGCGTGGCTAGGTGGATTAACCATAAGTTATTTTGGGGACTACGACTGGATGTGGTACGCCGATATTGCATTGGCAGCGACGGCAGCGTTGTTAAATCTGCCTATTAAAGAAGCTAAAATAATGCCACATTCCACCGCTATCCTGGCTAAAAATAGTGCGTAATTTTTTTAAAACAAAGTAGCTTACTTGACGATAGCTAAAACTCTGCGTATTTTTACAGACACATCTATTATTAAATACGTCTACAACAGGGGTTGCCATGATTAACTTTGACGATTACACGCTAGAACAACTACAAGCATTGAGCATTGACCTTCAATCGGTTATTCGTGCCCGCCAACACGCAGCAAAACGCGAAGTCAGCCGCACCATTCTAGAAATGGCCAATACCCACGATATTGATATCGAAGATTTGCTCCGTGCCAAAAAAGCCTTGGCCAGTCAAACACGCCCTGCCACAGCCAAATACGCCAACCCGAATAACCCCAGCGAAACATGGTCTGGGCGCGGTCGTAACCCGCTGTGGGCAAAATACTATGTAGAAAACGGCGGCAATCTGGATGACTGCTTGATTAACAAGGCAGGTTAAGTTCCGCAAGAAGGGGGCTTTCTCCTCCAAAAAAATCCGCGACATAAGGCCTCTATATCCTTGTGTCGCGGATTTTTTTGATAAGGGGGTTGCTGTATGCCTAGGGTTGCGCGTAACAATTGCAAAATGGATTTTTTGTCTTACAATGAATTTATGCTGCGTCTAATTCTTCTGTGCAAGGTAAAAAGAAGAACAAAGCGTGTTTAACGGTGTTACCCGCCACGGTCTTGTGATGGGTTTGTCGGAGCTTTGCACCATGCCTTCTCGTCCTTCCAGTGCTGCCCCTCGCAGTGTCACGTTTTCGATTACCCCCCACCGCGCCAACCTGCCCTTGATGGGTGTGGCTGTGCGTGCCATTGTGGCTGAAATGAAGTTAGGGGTGGATGCCACCGCCGCCCTCGATATGGCGGTGATTGAGCTGGTCGCCAATCTGATTCGTTACGGCTACTCCGAAGAAGCCCCAGAGGGGGCATTGGTCCTCTCGCTGACCGAAACCGCTACGGGGGTCCAAGTGGTGATGACCGACCAAGGACGGCCAATGATGCCGTTGGCAGAAAACGAAGTGTATGTCTGCGGCAATACCGACATGACCACGCTGCCAGACAGTGCGCACAGCCTGTTGTTGGCCTGTGCGATGGTGGACAAGCTCAGCTATGCCCACCTTGATGGGTGCAATGTGCTGGAGCTGACCTGCCACTACTGATGTAGCCAGCCGCCGCTGTGCTTTAGCTGGGTCGCTCAATTAGCACATAGTATTCGCGCTTCTCCGCAGGGCGTGTCCCTTGCCATTTTACTTGCCATTCGCCTTCGGGCTGGTAGGGCGTTTCTGCCGTCAAAATAAGGCGGCGAGGGCAGGTGCGACCGCTGGGCGTGTCGTAGTCGGCCAGTAAAATATCACCGTGGTAATACCACAGCGCACGGGGCAAATGGTGGTGGTGCGCCGTGGCAATGCAGGCGTTGGGGGTGGGGAGCGTCAGCAGCGTGGCTTGCATCGACTTGACCACTGAGGCATAGCTTTTTTGGGCATCAAGCCAAGGCAACCATAGCAGGCTAGCCAAGCTCCACAGCAGGGTCATCCCCACTGCCCAGTTGGTCACCGCTTGCCGCCCAACCAGCCGTTTGCGTGTCACCGCCCACACCCAAGCTGCCGATAAGACCACCGCCAACCCTATTGCCAGCCCATTGAGCTGCGGTAAATACGTTGGGCTGTATTTCACTGCTTTATGCGCCAAGGCCGCAGGCCAACCAAAGTTCATCGCCACCCAGCCCAGCCACATCAAGCCACTGGCCAAGCCCAAGGCCATCACCCCAAACCAGTTAAACAACGCTGCCACCCCGCGCCGTAGGCTATCCAGCTCTGCTGCAGCCAAAATCGCCAAGGGTAGTAACAGGGGGCGAGCGTAAAGCTGATTTTGCCGTGGGGACAGCACCAAAATCAGCAGCAACATCCCCACAAATAACAGCGGTAACTGGTAACGGGCTTCATTCAGCCGCCGTCGGCCTCGCCATAAGGCCCAGCCCGCCAGCGGCCATGCCGGCCATGTAAACCACGGTAGCAAACGCAGGTAATAGCCGAACTCGTGCAACAAACCCAACCGCCCAAAGCCGTAAAACGACCCCAGCGCGAGAGAGTGCCACCATTGGGCGTAAAGGCTGGGGGCATGTTTGGCTAAGGCCAGCGGCCAAGCCAGCATCAGCGGCATCCCCAGCGCCAGTGCAATGGTGATGGCCTTGATGTATTGGCGGGTGCGCCAGCCCTCAAACAGAGGGAGGAGCAAGGCGACCAGCCAGACCGTCGCCACATCGACCAAGCTGCCCGAGAGCATCAACACCGTGCTGCCCAGTGCCAGCGCAATCGCCCCCAAGAACCCCCGTCGCAAGGCCAAGGCGAGACCGTAAAACGCAGCGGCAAACCCTGTCAGCGTCGCCACATTGGTCGAGAGCTGATGCCCGACCTCGATAAGCCCTAATGAGCCGAGCAAAATCACGACCGTGCTGCGCCCATGCCGGTGTCCCAGCAACTCGCGCCCCGCCAGCCCCAGCAGCAAAAAAGTCAGCGACATAAACAAGGGCGTGGCCAGCCGTGCCGCATCGTGCAGCGGCAACAACCACGGCGATAGCAGCTTGGCAAAGCCCACCGCGACCCAGTAATACAGCGGCGGGACATCCAAGAAAGGTACGCCACCAATGCGTGGCACCAGCCCATCGCCACTGTGGAGCATCCAGTGCACCACGCCGAGTGTATAGGGCTCATCGGGCTTCCACGGGGCGTGGCCAAAGATACCCGGCCATAGCCACACAAAGCACAGCAGCAGCAAGAGCCAAGGCTTTTCGGGGGATTTGGGCAGGGTGGGCGGGGTGTGGGGCGAATAGGTCAACATGGGCAAGCCCTGATAGGCACAGCAAAAGCCCCGCCCAGCGGCGGCAGCACGAAAAAAGAGGCAGCCAAGGCTGCCTCTTTTTGTCCAAATCGCAATGGGATTAGCGTGCGAACTTGGCGAACTTCTGTTGGAACTTGTCGATACGGCCTGCCGTGTCCAGCACCTTTTGCTTACCGGTGTAGAATGGGTGGCACTGGGAGCAGACTTCAACGTTGAAGCTGGCTTTGCTCATGGTGGAGCGGGTCACAAAGGTGTTGCCGCAAGAGCAGGTTACCGACAAATCGGTATATTCTGGGTGAATGCCGTCTTTCATTTCATTTCCTTTGGTCACGGGCGTAGGGGTTTTGCCTACGCTGCTGGGCTAAAACGCGGATTATGCGGGATAGTGTCTGGTCTGACAAGGCGCAAACAGCTTCTTCGAATCTATTCGAACGCAGGCTCATCTGAGTATTGCAGAAGCGAATAAACCTCTTGGTGAGTGCGAGGACAAGTGGAATGAAGTCTATGGGTCGGTGAAGATGAGCCCCCGCACAATTACGAAGAGCAGGGGCTTGTTGTCGAGTTTGGAAAGGCGCACTGAGGTACAGCGGCAAGCCGCTATTCTCGTCCGTATAATGGGCAACTTCTGGCCATTCCGCCCCTTGAGCCGCCCATGTCTTGTTCTGCCGTCCCGCCTCCTGCCGCTGAAACCAGCGAATTTGCGTTGATTCGCCGCCACTTTACCCGCCCCACCCAGCCGCAACGGCAGGGCGTTATCTTGGGGGTGGGGGACGATGCCGCCATTTTGCAGCCCACCGCAGGGCAGGATTGCGTGGTGTCCACCGATATGCTGGTGGCAGGCCGACACTTTTTTGCCGATACCGACCCCCGCCGCTTAGGCCACAAAACCCTCGCGGTGAATTTGTCCGACATCGCCGCCATGGGCGGCATGCCGCGTTGGGTGACGTTGGCCGCTGCCCTGCCGTCGCTGGACGAGGCATGGGTGGCGGCGTTTGCCGAAGGGCTGTTTGCCCTCGCTGACCAACACGCCGTGCAAGTTGTCGGTGGCGACACCACACGCGGCCCGTTGACGTTGTGTGTGCACATCATGGGCGAAGTCCCGACGGGGCAGGCTTTGCGCCGTGACGGGGCACAGCAGGGCGACGATATTTGGGTCAGCGGGGCATTGGGTTTGGCGGCGGCGGCTTTGGCGCATTTGCAGCACCGTGCCGTGCTGCCTGCGACGGTGCTCGCCGATTGCCAGCACCGCCTAGAAGCCCCCACCCCCCGCCTCAGCTTGGGCGTGGCCTTGCGTGGACTGGCGACGGCGGCGATTGATGTGTCGGATGGGTTGCTGGCCGACCTAGGGCATATTGCGGCCCGTAGCCAATTGGCGGCGGAAGTCGAGGCGGCCAGCCTTCCGACTCACCCCTATCTGGCGGCGCAGCGGGGGCAGTGGCTGTCGGCCATTGCCGCTGGGGGCGACGACTACGAGCTGTGTTTTACCGCCCCTGTTTCGGCACGCAGCACGCTGCTGGCCTTGATGACCCCGCTGGGGCTGCCCCTGACCCGCATTGGGCGCATGGTGGCCGGACACGGCGTTTCCCTCCTGGATGCCACAGGTCACCCCCTTACTTTGGCGTACCACGGCTATGACCATTTCGCTTAATCCTCGCCGCCCCGATGGGGCTTTTTTGCGGGCGCACCCTGCTCACTTTATCGCCCTTGGCTTTGGCAGTGGCTTGGCACCGCGTGCCCCAGGGACGGTTGGGACGCTGGCCGCGTTGCCGCTCTACGCGCTGTTTGTCTGGCTCGGCGCCAGCCCGCTGCTGATTGCCAGTCTGTTGCTACCGGCCTTTGCGCTGGGGGTGTGGGCGTGCGAAGTCACGGGGCGGGCGTTGGGCGTGCCTGACCACGGCGGCATGGTGTGGGATGAGATCGTGGCGATGTGGGCGGTGTTGGTCTGTCTGCCAGAAACCCCGATGGCGTGGGGGCTTGGCTTTGGGCTGTTCCGCCTGTTTGACATTGTGAAGCCGTGGCCGATTGGCTGGCTGGATGCACGGGTCAAGGGTGGCTTTGGCGTGATGCTGGATGACGCGCTGGCGGCAGGCTTTGCTTTGGCCGTGTGGGTGGGGCTGGTGCGGGTGTTTGGTTTTTAATTCCCCGTCGGCGGAGGCGTGCGTGGCAGACGGGTTTGGCCGTGATTCTTCTTTCGTGGCGCGTGGCGGGGTGGGGTGGTTGGTTTTGGGTCTAGGTTTTAGCACCGGTGGCCTCGCCACCAACTACGCCGTCGGAGGGGAATAAAAGCCAGTCCGCGTAGCGAATGCAGGCTCATCCGAGTCCCGCAGACTTTTTAAATACGTGCTGCGTATCGTGCCCAAAGCACCCCCTCTTTATCGCAGCAGACGATAAAGAGGGGGGTGACGTAGGCTTGCAGGCGGCAAAGCTGTGCTTAGCCGACCCAATCCGATTCGGCTGCCGACGACCCTTGCTGCCCCGCCAAAATCACTTCTGGCAGCGATACCGTATCCGCGTCGTGGCTGGCGGCAGACATCCACCGCGCCACCGTAGCTTCGTCGAGCGGCAAGCTGGGGCGGAGCTGGTGTAGTACGTCGCCACCCAAAGTATTGAGGTCGGCGAGGCGGCTAAACATGGCTTCCATTTCAGGCGAAAAGCCCTGTCCTGCGCCTTCGGTTTGCGCGGTTTGCCAGCAGACAAAAAAGTCACGTTCGACTTGTCCGAGTTCACGCCCCAAGCTGATAAAGAATTGCTCCGCCCATGCTAAATCGGCTTGGGGCAGGGTGGCTGCAGTCAGCGAGGGGGCGGGGAGGTGCGGTGTAGTCAATGGCTGAAGTGTCATCATAAGGGTCGGGAATTCGTCGGTTTGAATACACGCTCAACACTTAGATTGAGCTGGTTTCTGCACTGCACACAGGGGGTAGGGAAGCGTGCAGTGCAGTCCATTTGCCTTTTAACGAGGGGGACGCGGGGGGCGGTTTTTTTGGGCTTCGACTTCGGGGGCGCGGACATCAGCGGCCAGCTTGTCGAGCACGCCGTTTACAAAGCGATGGCCATCGGTGCCGCCAAAGGTTTTGGCGATTTCGATGGCTTCGTTGATGATGACCGGATACGGGGTGTCGGCATGTTGGGTCAGCTCCAGTGCCGCCACCCGCAAAATCGCCCGCTCAACAGGGCTGACTTCTTTAGCATCGCGGTCATAGTAGTTGACCAAGAGCTTATCGAGAATATCGGCGTTTTGGATGACACCAAACAACAAAGCGCGCAGCAGGGATTCGTCAGCTTTGGCGAAGTGTTCGTTTTCGCGCAGGTTGTTTTCGATGTTGGTGGCGGTCAGGGCATTCAACTGCCACTGATACACGCCTTGGACGGCAAATTCACGGGCGCGGCGACGGGCGGTTTTCATGAAAATAATTCCTGTTGCAAGTTAGCCATTTCAACGGCGACACGGGCGGCTTCACGACCTTTTTCTACCATGCGCACTTCGGCTTGTTCGTCGGTTTCGGTGGTCAGAATCGCATTGGCAATCGGCAGGCCGTAGTCCAGTGCCACACGGCTTACGCCTGCGCCAGATTCGTTCGAGACCAGCTCAAAATGGTAGGTTTCCCCGCGAATCACCGCACCCAAGGCAATCAGCGCGTCGAATTCGTGGCTCTCAGATTGCGCCATAGCTTGCAAGGCCAGTGGAATCTCCAGCGCACCAGGGACAGTAGCCAGCGTAATGTTGCCGGCGGGTACGCCCAGTGCAATGAGTTCGGCGAGACACGCATCACGCAGCCCTTCGCAGACTGGGGCGTTAAAGCGACTCATCACCACGCCAATAAACAACGCAGAGCCGTTAAGCTGGGGTTCGAGGAGGCGAATACCTTGAGACATGGCAACTCCGTCCCTACAACGCGGCATAAGGACATCGCCGGTGCAGGCATAAATGAGGGAAAGTAAAAAGAGAAGCCGCCGATTTTACCATATTGCACGCCCTGCCCTGCCTTACCGTTCTAGGGGGCGCACACAGGGTCACGGTGCGATGCTCACCTACCGGTTTTCTGGCCGTGCCGCACCTTCGCGGCTTGCCCTCGCAGCAGTAGACAACGCCCCACCGAATCCGCAACTATCATGGCTTCTTTGCCTCCACACAAGACGACCGCCATGACCCTCCCGCCCGAACTCCTCGCCTTTTTAAGCCGCGCTAACACCCTGATGCAGCAGCTCGAAGCCACGCTGCCTCCCGCCTTGCCTGCTGTTGACTGGACGGCGACCGCCTTTCGCTGGCATAGCCACCAAGGGCGTGGAGGCTTGGTGGCGGTCGGTGCGCCGCACTGTCTGGCGCTCGATACGCTGGCAGGGGTCGAGGCGCAAAAAGCCCAGTTGTTGCGGAATACCCGCCAGTTTGTGCAAGGGCGTTCGGCCAATAACGTGTTGCTAACTGGCGCACGCGGCACCGGCAAATCCTCGTTGGTCAAAGCGTTGTTGCCCGAATTTGCTGCCCAAGGCCTGCGCTTGGTGGAGGTAGATAAGCAGCACCTCGCCGAGCTGACCCAGATACTCGACTGCCTTGCCCCGCGCCCCGAGCGGTTTATTTTGTTCTGCGATGACCTGTCGTTTGAAGAAGGGGACGATGCCTACAAAGCCCTAAAATCGGCACTGGATGGCGGGCTGTCGCGCCGTGCAGACAATGTGTTGGTCTATGCCACGTCTAACCGGCGGCATTTAATGCCTGAGCGGATGGCCGACAATCTGGGGCAGCGGGCGGCGGATGGCGAAATCCACCCTGCCGAAACGGTCGAAGAAAAAGTGTCTTTGTCTGAACGCTTTGGGTTGTGGCTATCGTTTTATCCATTTGACCAAGATACCTACCTTGCTGCGGTGGGCGTGTGGCTGGCGACGTTTCAGGTGCCGCTGGATGAGGCAGCGCAGCGGGCGGCCTTGCTGTGGTCGTTGACGCGCGGGGCGCGGAGTGGCCGTGTGGCATGGCAATTTGCGTGCGACTGGGCAGGGCGGACGGCAGTAGAGCGGTTGCAAGGTTGACAAGCGGTTCATGCGCTAGGAAGCGCAGGAGCTATGTCCTCCCCATCCCTGTCAAAATACCCCACGCACAATATCCACAATCAAGCCCGTCGCCACGGCAACCAAGAGCAAATCTGCACCAGCCATGACCCAGTGATGCCCCGGCCGAGAAGGTAAGCGGCGATACAGTGGTGCGGGGGCGTAGCGCACGGCCAAGCCTGGGGGCAGCGGCCTGCCCCGTATTAACTGTCGTTGAATCCCTGGTGGAAGAGCGCGTCCTCGGTGACTCTCCATGCCGAGCTCCCGCACCAAGATGCGTGCCTCCATCGCCCCAATGCCTGCCTGCATCCTCATTGTGCCGTCATGGCCATAGGGTGCCGCATGGCGATAAGCCCGAGGGGCAGGGGGGTGATGTGGGGCTGGGCGGTAGGCTGGGCTGTAGGGTCGGTTATTGTTAGGGCGGGGGTGATACCGATGTTCGGCCTGATGCCGTCCTCCCTGTCCTCGGTCTTGCCACGCGTTCTGATGCCCTGCGTAGGGGGCGCGAAAGTCACGTCCCTGATCCTCGCCATGCCCTCTGGCCATTGCCCATGAAGGTAGCCATAGGGCGAAGCTTGTCAGGCAGACCAGACCAATACGAGAAGAAAAGTGGTGCATGGGGTATCCTTTTTGGGCTGTTCAGCTTAATTGGGCAGGCGAGATTGCCCTGCATGACCAAAATTAAAGAACGCACGTCGTCTGTCCTATTCTTTTTTGGAGTATCCCCCTATGTTTATCGTTGTGACGGGTGCCGCTGGTTTTATTGGCTCAAATCTGGTCAAAGCCCTGAATTTGCGTGGCGAAACCAATATTATCGCGGTCGATGACCTGACCGACGGCCCCAAATACCGCAATTTGGTCGATTGCGACATCGCCGACTATGTAGACAAAACCTGCTTTCTCGCCCGCCTAAAAGCAGGTCACTACGACCGCAAAATCCGCGCCATCCTGCACCAAGGGGCGTGCTCCGACACCATGGAGCACGATGGCCAGTACATGATGGCCAACAACTACCAATACACGCTAGACCTGTTTGACTGGTGCCAGCAAGAGGCGATTCCTCTGCTGTATGCGTCCAGTGCGGCGGTGTATGGCGGCGGGCAAATCTTTCGAGAAGACCGTGCCTGCGAATCGCCGCTCAACGTCTATGGCTACTCTAAATTTCTGTTTGACCAAGTGGTTCGTCGCCGTTTTGACCAGCGCACGGCACAAGTAGTCGGCTTCCGCTATTTCAATGTTTACGGCCCCCGCGAGCAGCACAAAGGCCGGATGGCCTCGGTGGCGTTTCACCATTTCAACCAGTATCGCGACACCGGCAAGGTCAAGCTTTTTGCGGGCAACGATGGCTATCCTAATGGCGGGCAAATGCGGGATTTTGTGTCTGTTGAGGATGTGGTCAAGGTCAATTTGTTTTTCCTTGACCGCCCCGAAAAATCAGGCATTTTTAACCTTGGCACCGGACGCGCCCAGCCGTTTAACGATGTGGCGGTGGCGGCGGTCAATGCCTGCCGATACGCTGCCGGACTGCCCCCGCAATCGCTAGAAGTATTGGTCGCAGAAGGGGTGATTGAGTACATTCCTTTTCCCGAGGCGCTCAAAGGTAAGTACCAAAGCTATACCGAGGCTGACATTAGCCGTCTCCGCGCAGCGGGCTATACCGCTCCTCTATTGAGCGTGGCGGAAGGCGTGGCTTGCTATGGTGTGGGGCAGGTTGGGCTTTAACGAAAAAGCAGCGTAAATCCCCTTCCTTTGGGTGGGGGATTTACGCCGTGTCTATGTAATTGACTATAACCACATGTTAGCCGCTACCAAAATCCGTATCTACTCCACGCCAACTTGGGGGGATAGGCACCTTAGTACGCATTTTTTTGCCTAAAACTGAAGCCCCCCATTAACGTGCTGGAATCGTCCCCATCCGCTCTTTTAGGCGGGGCTGGTAGCCGCTGCTAAAGTTGGCGGCGTAATGCACCGCATTCGCCATCACCTTTTGCACATAGTCACGCGTTTCGGTGAAGGGGATGGTTTCGGCGTAGATCGCCCCTTCTAGCGGCTCGTTGGCCTGCCATGCCCGTGCGCGACCAGGGCCGGCGTTATACGCTGCTGTCGCCATCACCGCATTGCCGTCTAGGCGGTCAAAGACATGGCGCAAATACCATGTGCCGAGCTGAATATTGGTGCCGATTTCGTTAACCGAAAAACTGCCCAGCCCAATTTTGCCGGCAACCCATTTGGCGGTGGCGGGCATCAGCTGCATCAGCCCCGAAGCCCCTACCCCAGAGCGGGCGATATGGACAAACCGGCTTTCTTGGCGAATCAAGCCGTAAATCCACGCCTCATCTACATCCAACTGGTTGGCGTAGCGGTGCGTAATGTCGCGGTAGGGCGACAAATAACGCAGGCTAAAGTCATGCAGCCTTTCGGTACGGTCGGCACTGTAAATCGCCATATCGTAAAAGCCCGCTTGTCGTGCGACTTCTGCGGCGGCCAGCAGCTTTTCATCCGAAGCACCGCGCATGGCAAAACGCCACTCGCGCCGTGCATCTTCGCGGAACTCTGGCAGTCCCAAACGGGTAGAAATACCAAATAAGGCCAGAGCACGCTGTACCGAAGGCGTTTGCCCCATCGCCACCACATCGCGTTCCGCTACCACAAAACGGGCAGGGGATTCGCCGATCGACGTGCCCAGCTCTTCCCGCGCTAACAGACCGTAAAAGCCATTGAACTGGCTAATCCGCGCAAACAAGGGATTGGCTTCGCCGCCCTTGCCGCGTGCTTTGAGCGCACGACCGCGCCAGTACAGCCAGTTTTGGTTGTTTTTGCTGGCTTCGGGCATGGCCTCGGTGACGCGCAAGACCGTATCCCACCGACCCTGCCGCAAGGCTGCACGTCCCCACCAGTCCCACTGTTCCGCAGAAAGCTGGGCGGGGTCGGCCTTATCAAACCACACCAAGGCACTCACCATGTCTTGTTTTTTGGCGGCCACCAAGGCCAGCTGCCCCCAGCCATAGCCCACATCGTGCGCGTCTAGCCGTCCTGCCACATTCGCCAGTTGCGCGGCTGCCGTGCCCAGTTCGGCCTTGGCTTGCTTTTGAATGGCGAAGAGCGCGGCTTCCTGCCCTGCTTTGCTGGCGGTATCACTCAGATTGGGGGCGGAGAGCTGTCCCGCTGATAGCGGGCTGCTGGTGAACTGGCTGACCGCGCGGGCGGTGTTGAGGTTGCCAGCGGTGAGCTGCAGACGCACGCGCCGCCAGACTTCGGCTTCAGACAGCTTGCCGCTGTTGGCGAGTGCATCAAACAGGGCGGTACAGCCGGCTGGCGTTGCTCGTCCTGTTGCCCAACGGCCTCTCGCTTCGGTCAGGGCTTCGCCTTCCCCTTGTTTAAAGCGGCGCAAGGTGTCGCTGCACTGCACATCTTCATCGCGTGCGGCAGGGGCGAGTTTGGCGTATTCAGTCGCAAATTCTGTCCAGAAGCCATATTTGGCCAGTTTTTTCAGCCACTCCAGCCGCAAGCGTTCTGCCAACGCACTGTCGGGGTTGCGGCTGAGAAAACCCTGCACTTCTGCCGCAGAAACCGCATCTAAATTACGCGCCAACTGCCAATACTGTGGGTAGCTTTCCAATGCGGAGCCTCGCGCCGAGGCTTGTGCGGCCGACAAGGCAGTGGGTGAGCCTGCACGCGCTGCCGCCAAATCGGCCTCGACAGAAGCCCAAGCGGGCAGTGCTGCAAAACAAAGAAGCAAAGCGATTTTTTTCAAAGCAGAGTCTCAACGAGGGTAACAAAGTGAAAATGGCTCAAGGCGGCCTAAGAACCTGCTCAAAGCCGCCGCCGTGCCAGCAAACTACATACCCTCAAGTATGCCGCAATAGCCCTGCTGCCCGATACCCAAGACCGTGCCGCAACGTGCCCCTTGGTGGGTGGGTGAGCGGGGTTAGCGCACCAAATACAGCAGCGGAAACAGCACCACCCACACCAAATCCACCATGTGCCAATACGATGCACCGGTCTCCATTCCTGCATGGTTCGTCGCCGTGTAACCGCCCCGCGCGGTTTTTACGGTGACAAAGCCCATGATGACCATGCCCAAGACAACGTGCATCAGATGAAAAATCGAAAGCCCAAGGTAAAACATATAAAACAGGTGGGTGGATAGGCTCACCCCTTCGGCGAACTTGGCGGACAGCTCGACCGATTTCACTGCGCAAAATCCCAGTCCCGCGCCACAGACCCCCAGCAACCAGTACGTCGCCACACGGGTACGGTCTTGGCGTATGGCCGCCACGGCTTGCGCTGCCGCATAGCCGCCGGTCAATAAGGCCACGGTGTTAAACACCCCAAACCGCGCATCCAGCGTGCGCTGATAGGTGGTGAATTCGGCCAAATGGGCTTGTCGTGCCACGGCGTAAGCTAAAAAGAACACGCCAAACACCAGCAGCTCCGCCAAGATAAATACCCACATCGCCAAATCCCCAGGATAGTTGGCGGGTGGGGGCGCTGCTGCTGGCGGGCAGGTTGCTGTAGGCAGAGGTAGGGTGGTCATCGCCAAGCTCCAAAAAAAACGGTCGGTGCATCGCTGCCCGACCGGAACTTCAACAAAGGAAGAAGGAGAAACTGTTGGGGTGCTTTATCTGCCCCTCTGCTGCGCCCCGTTGGCGGGGGCGGCAGCGATTGAATCTATCAAGATTGCGTTGTAGAAGCACGCACCTCGGCAGGCTTGCCACCCACAAAGAAGCTGATGATATAGAGCACCAGCCCCAGCAAGAAAACCACCCCTGTGATTTCACGCATCCAGTAGAAGATGGCGGCTTGGTCTTGCGTTGCCATAAAGCTCATGGGCGTAGCCGACATCCGTTGCAGCCAGACTTGCACAATGCCGGCAGCAGTCAAGAACAGCGTGATAAATACGATGCTGACGGTCATCAACCAGAATGACCACATTTCTAGCACCTGCGACTTTTCGCTATTGGCCTCACGACCGCGCATTTTGGGCATGGCGTAAGAAATCATGGTCAACACCACCATCACATACGCCCCATAAAACGCCATGTGACCATGGGCTGCCGTCATTTGCGTACCGTGGGTGTAATAGTTGACCGGTGCCAGCGTATGGATAAAGCCCCAGACCCCCGCGCCCAAGAAAGCCATCACCCCTGTGCCCAATGCCCACAAGGTTGCGGCTTTGTTGGGATGCTCGCGGCGGCGGCGATTCACCATATTGAAGGCGAAGACAGTCATCATAAAGAACGGGATAGGTTCGAGTGCCGAGAACACACTCCCCAGCCATAGCCAATACTCCGGCGTACCAATCCAGAAATAGTGGTGACCTGTCCCGATGATGCCGGTAATCAAGGACATGGCAATAATCACGTACAGCCATTTTTCGATCACTTCGCGGTCTACACCGGTAATCTTAATCAGGACAAAGGCCAGCATGGCACCCAGAATCAGCTCCCAAACCCCTTCCACCCAAAGGTGAACGACCCACCACCAGAAATATTTATCCAGTACCAAGTCTTTTGGGTTGTAGAACGAGAACAGGAAGAAAACCGCCAGCCCCCACAGCCCCATCAGCATTACCAGCGAAATACTGGTTTTGCGCCCTGCCAACACGGTCATCGAGACGTTAAACAGGAACACCAACGCCACAATCACAATACCCACTTTGGTCAGCAGCGGCTGCTCTAGGAACTCGCGTCCCATGGTCGGCAGCAGATTGTTGCCCGTCATTTCGGCCAAGGTGGCATACGGCACGGCCAGATACCCCACGATGGTGAGTGCACCGGCAATCAAAAACACCCAGAACATCCACATCGCCAGCTTGGGGCTATACAGCTCACGTTCTGACTCTTCGGGAATCAGGTAATACGCTGCCCCCATAAAGCCGAAAAGTAGCCACACAATCAACAGGTTGGTGTGAACCATCCGTGCCACGTTAAACGGGATGGCGGGAAAGAGAAAATCTCCCACCACATATTGCAAGCCCATCACGAGGCCAAAAATAATCTGCCCCACGAAAAGCCCGATGGCAGCGATAAAGTAAGGCTTCGCTACCGCTTGGGATTGATACTTCATCATTCGTTCTCCGAAAAATACCGAGGAAACTTCACAGCGCAGCCGTTACATCAGCCGCTCAACCCGCTAGCCCTCGATATTCGGTGGCCACTTATTGGTGTTGATTTTGCTGGAGTACGCCAAAAACGCCACGAGGTCGTCCAGTTCGCTTTCAGAGAAATTGAACTGCGGCATTTGCCGGCGACCAGGCGTACCGGTTGGCTGAGATTTAATCCACGCCTTGATAAATTCAGGGCCACGCCGCTGATACACATTGCCCAGCTCAGGGGCAAAGTACGCGCCTTCGCCTAGCAGGGTGTGGCAGCCGATGCAGTTTCGGGTTTCCCACAGATGCTTACCACGACCGACTTGCTCGGTCAGGACGGCAGCCGCATTGCGCTTGGGGAGTGAATGAACCGTGTCCACGGTCAAGCCGATGAACAGGAGAAAGAAAAACGCCGCGCCGCCATAAAAAATATTGCGTGCGGTAGATTTGGTGAAACCGCCACTCATGGCAGACCCCCTTTTGCTGAAAGAAAAAAACCGAGGCTATCCTCGGTTTTTTGCCATGCTTTCGGCATTGATGCGGGTCAAGGGTTTTGGCTACGGTGGCACCGCGCCCACGCTACTTGGCCAGTTGACGCGTCTCGCGCAGCACTTCGACGTTGTGCGTGCCGTCATTTAGCCAAATTTGGCCGTCTTGAATGGTGCACTGCAAATCCATATTGCGCTGTGCCATTGCCGCCAAGGCTTGGGTGCTTTCCTGTGTGATGTCGATAATGCTGAGGTTGTCTTGCCGCGCAAATTGCGATTTGTTTTGGGTAAACCACATCTCGGCTACCCGCCCCCCGTAGCTATACACCACCACCTTGTCCGCTCGACCACAGGCCTTGCGAATCAGCTTTTCGTCGGGGATGCCCACATCAATCCACAGCGTAATCGCCCCTGTCAGGTCTTTGAGCCACAAATCGGCCTCGTTGTCGTCGGTCATGCCCTGACCAAAGGCGAGATATTCCTCAGCGTGCAGGGCAAAGGCCAGCAGCCGCATCATCATGCGTTCATCGGTTTCGGAGGGATGCCGTGCCAGCGTCAGGGTGTGGCTTTGGTAATACTGCCGGTCTAGGTCAGTGATATTCAGCGTTGCTTTAAAAACCGTTGCTTTAAGTGCCATAACGAGAAAACCTGCTGTCAAATAGAGGGGAATCGAAGGGGGGAGAACATAGCATGACCACCCCCTGATTTCGTGGATTTTTTAGGTTAGCTGCGCCATCTGGCTTAACCGCGCCTCAATCCGTCCCACCGCCGCTTGTAAGTCGGGCAAATACCGCGCCGCACCCTCAGCCAAGGTCATTGCCTTGCGCAGAAACACCACATTGATGCTGCCCAAGACCTGCTCGTGGTGGGTAATCGGCAGCGCAATCGCCGAGATTTTCCCTTGCTCCGACCACTCCCCATCGTTGGTGGCATAGCCTTGTTGGCGCACTTTTTCCAGCATCTGGGCGACGAGCGCGGGGTTGCGTGCAAAATTGGCTTGCCGCTCGTCGGGACCCACCCGCAGCAAAGCCAATAGCTGCACCCGCTCGGCCTCGCTGCAATAGGCCAAATACGCCCGCCCCGTGGCGGTAAACAGCAGCGGCATCCGCTGACGAATCATCGCCCGATGAAACGACAGCGGGCTAAAGCGGTGGGTGGTTTCGCGCACCACCATGCTGTCCCCATCCAAGGTACACAAATCCGACGGCCAGACCACCTTTTGCAGCAACTGCCCCAGCTCGGGGTTTGCCGCTTCAGAAATCCACTCATCGTCGGTAAAGCCATCGCTCAACTGGCGAATCTTGTGGTTAAGCCGGTAGCTGTCATCCGAAGGGCTGCGGCGCACATAGCCCTCGGTTTGCAGGGTTTCCAGCAGGCGGCGCACCGTGGTGCGGTGCAAACCTGTGGTCTGGCTGAGGTCGGCAATCGTCATCCAACCATTAGGCGATAAGTTAATGGCATGTAAAACCGCCAGCCCTCGGCTTAAGCCTTGGACATGGCGGTAGCTTGCTCCGCTCGATGGACGCATATCCCCCCCTTTTTGATCATAAAAATAGTTTACCAAACAAGGTTGTGCACATTGTGCCCATTTGGGAGATAAATTATCGCTCCCCCTTGCTACACCCTCAAAATGACGCCATCGAACTATGTCGTTGCCCCCGCTAAGGCATCGCCCCACTCACCGCTGTTGATGACGCGGGCAGGCCGTTAGCCCCCGCGCCCTGTTTACCGAAGGAGTCTCCATGAGCATCCAGTTGAAGTGCCTGTCCCACACCCCCTTGCGCGGTCTTAACGACCCTGGTGCCGATGTGGTCGCAGAAGTCGATGCCATCCTTGCCCAGTCCCGCGCCGAGGTTGAAGCCTTCGACCCCGAGCTGATTGTGGTTTTTGCGCCAGACCACTACAACGGTTTGTTCTACGACTTGATGCCCCCGTTTGTGATTGCCACGGCTGCCGAATCGGTTGCCGACTACCAAACGCTGCCTGGCCCGCTGTCTATTCCCAAAGACATCGCCATGGCCATGACCCGCTTTATCTTGGACAGCGACATTGATATTGCCCTGTCGCACCGCCTGCAAGTGGACCACGGCTGCACCCAAACCCTCGAAGAATTGACCGGCAGCCTGACCCGTTACCCCGTTATCCCCATCATTATCAACTCGGTGGCCCCGCCGTTTGGGCCGTATCGCCGTGTGCGCAAGCTGGGCGAAGCGGTGGGGCGTTTCTTGGCCACGCTCAATAAGCGCGTGCTGATTTTGGGGACGGGTGGCCTGTCGCACGAGCCCCCCGTGCCGCTGCTGGCTGAAGCCCCTGAAGACATCGCCAACTTCCTGATTGCGGGTCGCAACCCCACGCCCGAAGCCCGCGCTGCCCGCCAAGCCCGCACCATCGCCGCCGGTCAAATTTTCGGCACACCGGCCTGCCCGCTGACCCCGCTCAGCGCGGAATGGGACTTGGCCTTTATCGACCTGCTGGTGCAAGGGCGTTTGCCTGAAATCGACCAATTCGACATCGAGACCATTTCCAAGACCGCCGGACGCTCCACCCACGAAGTCCGTACGTGGGTTGCCGCGTTTTCTGCCTTGGCTGCCACCGGCTCTTATACCGCCCGTCAAGACTACTACCGCCCCATTAACGAATGGATTGCGGGTTATGGCGTGGTCAGTGCTGAACACATTTAATCCCGACCCCTCACATCGTCTTAGTCCAAAGAGAATCCCATGACCGCCACCCACACCCTCCCTACCGAAGCCGAACTGGTTCAACGTGCCCAAGACATGATTCCTTGGCTGCGCGAAAAAGCCGATGCCGTCGAGCAAGCCCGCATGGTGCCTGCCGACACCATCCAAGCGTTTAAAGACGCGGGCTTCTTTAAGATTTTGCAGCCCAAGCGTTGGGGCGGCTACGAAATGAACCCTAACGTGCTGAACAAAGTGCTGATGGAATTGGCACGCGGTTGCCCTTCCAGCGCGTGGAATGTGATGGTGCTGGGCGTGCATCCGTTTGAGGTGGGTTTGCTGGACACCCGTTGCGGCGACGAGCTGTGGAGCCAAGACAATACCGCGCTGGTGTCGTCCTCTTACGCGCCTTTTGGCACTGTAACCGTGGTGGATGGCGGCTACGAGCTGAATGGCGAATGGCTGACTTCTAGCGGCTGCGACCACGCGGCGGGCGGCGCATTTTTGGGTGGCCGTGTGCAAGAAAACGGCGAAATGGTGTTCCGCTCGTTCTGGGTACAACGCGCTGACTTTGAGATTGTCGATGACTGGTTTGTGGTGGGGCTGGCTGGTACCGGCAGCAAAAAACTGGTGATTAACAAAGTATTTGTGCCGACCTACCGTAGCCACGTCATTGGGGCGTACTGCGAAGAATCGCACGGCCATGTGAACGACCTCTACAAAATGCCGTTTTTCTATGTGTTCTACGCAGCCGTGTCCTCGGTGATTATCGGCATGGCACGCGGTATGGTGGATTTGTATATCGACCACATGGTGCCCCGTCAAAACATCAACCAAGCCGTCGGCGCAGCGGTGCAAGACCCGTTTATCAAAGGCCGTCTGGGCGAAGCCTACGCCAAGATTTTGGGTTCGACTGCCCGCGTGCTGCAAAACACCGACGAAGCATGGAGCTACGCTTCCCAAGGCAAACTGGTGCCGCTCGACACCCGTATCCGCCACTTTGCCACCAACCAATTTACCGGCGGCGAATGCTTCGAAGCCGCGCACATGGTGTTTAAAAAGACCTCGACCCGTGGCGTATGGCTCAACAGCCCGATGCAGCGGCAAATGCGCGACATCCTCGTGGGCGCAAACCACATCACCCAAAACCAAGACAACATCGGCGACTTGCTCGGCGGTCACTTGCTTGGCAATCCCCTGCCCGCCGCCAACCCCTTCGGCGCAAAGCCGGCGGCTAAGTAAGCCAGAAAGCCCTCGCCATGACCCCAGAAATCAACCAACTCCTCGACTGGCAGCCCAATGCCGAACTGGCCGCGATTCCCACCGTCAGCGCAGAAAGCCACCGCTACGGGATGCGCCACTTTGCCATCGGCGTGTCGATTATCACCGCCCGTCATGGTGAAAGCCGCGCAGGGCTGACCGCCACCGCTGTGTGCTCGGTTACCGCTGACCCACCCCGTTTGGTGGTCTTCGTCAACAAAAACGTCGTGGCCAACGACGTGGTTTTGAACAGCGGCGCGTTGTGCGTCAATGTGCTTGCCGGTGACCAAGAAGACGTGGCCAAAGCCTTTGCCGGCATGATAGACGGCGTGCATGGCGATGCCCGTTTTGAACATGGTCAATGGGGACCCTTGGTGACCGGCGCACCCGCGCTAGAAGGGACATTGGCTAATTTTGATTGCCGTGTTGTGAAGGTGTTTGACGAAAGCACCCACCACGCCTTTTTGTGCGAAGTGCTGGCCACCCGTGAACGTAATGACGGCGAAGCCCTGATTTATCTGAACGGGGGCTTCCGCCGTATTCCGCAGTAAACCAACAAGAAGCCCGCATAACCCTTGTGCTGCCCCCCGCTAAATCTCGTGTTTTGGCGGGGGGCTTACACGGTTTTAGCGTGCCCACCCCACCCGCCCTAGACCGTACTTGTTCAACTCGGAGAGAGAACACCCATGAAAACCTACAAACTTGCTGCCCTGACCCTCGCTGTTTTGGCCACCGCCCCAGCCTTTGCTGACATCAACGTTGGCGTGATTGCCTCGCTGACCGGTCCTGCTGCCGCCTTGGGTGCAGAAACCAAAAAAGCCGTCGCCTTGTTCCCAAGCAAAGTCGGCAACGAAAAAATCAACTTTATCCTGCTGGATGACGCAACCGACCCTACCAGCGCGGTTAAAAATGCCCGTAAGCTGATGAGCGAAGACAAGGTCGATGCCATCCTCGGGCCTAACCTGATTAGCACCGCCACCGCCATCGCCGATGTCGCCAATACCGAAAAAACCCCGATGATTTCCGTCGCCCCGTTGGATGTGACCGGCGACAAGCGTGGCTACGTGTTCCGCAGCGAACCTTCGGCAGATTTGATGGTGCAGCGCGTGGTGAATGACATGGTCAGCAACGGCACAAAAACTGTCGGCTTTATTGGCTTTTCGGATTCGTGGGGCGAGCTGCTGTTTAAGGCACTGAACAAGGCCGCCGAAGGCAAGTTGACCGTGGTCGCCAGCGAACGCTATGGCCGTGCCGACCCCAGCGTGCAAGCACAAGTGTTGAAAGTCATGGCCGCCAAACCAGACGTGGTGTTTATCGGCGCGTCCGGCACCCCTGCTGCCATGCCGCAAATCACCCTGCGTGAACGGGGTTACAAGGGCAAGATTTACCAATCGCACGGTGTCACCAGCAAAGAGTTTTTGCGCGTAGGCGGCAAAGCGGTGGAAGGCGCGTTGATTCCCGTTGGCCCCGTCTTGGTTGCCGAGCAACTGCCAGACAGCCATCCCACCAAAAAAGCCAGCGTCGCCTTTGTGAAAGAACTCGAAGCCAAAAATGGCCCTGATTCCCGCTCCACCTTTGCGGGCGCGTCTTGGGATGCGTGGCTGTTGCTGCAAAACGCTATCGTCGGGGCACAAAAAGCCAAGGTCAAAGCCGGTACACCAGAGTTCCGCACTGCCCTGCGCCAAAACATCGAAAAGACCAGCAAATTGGTCGGCACCAATGGCGTTTACACCCTGAGTGCGACCGACCATGCCGGTTACGATGCCAGCGCCATCGTGCTGATTAAGGTTGAAAACAATCGCTGGAAATTGGTGAAGTAATGACCACTCCAGACGTGCTTACCCCAGAAGCCGCCGCACAGTTGCTGCACACCGCCGCCAGCAGCGGGCACTCCATCGCCCCGCTGCGTGACCGTTTAGCCGTTGCTGACCAAGCGACGGCCTACGCCATCCAAGAAGCCAATACCCAACGTGGGCTGGCGGCGGGACGGCGGCTGGTTGGGCGCAAAATTGGGTTGACCTCGCTGGCAGTGCAAGCCCAGCTCGGCGTGAACCAGCCCGATTTCGGCATGTTGTTTGCCGATATGGCTGTGGGCGATGGTGAACCTGTTGCACTTGGTCGCCTGATTCAGCCCAAGGTCGAAGCTGAAGTCGCGCTGGTCATTGGGCGCGACCTAACCCATGACCGCCACACTTACGCCGACCTGATTCGGGCCACCGAATACGCCCTGCCCGCCATTGAGATTGTCGATAGCCGTATCGAAAACTGGAACATCCGGTTTGTCGATACCGTCGCCGACAACGCTTCTAGCGGGCTGTTTGTTTTAGGGGGGCGGCCAGTCAAGTTGGCTGACCTCGACCTGACCGCCTGCGCCATGGAAATGAAGCGCGGCGAAACCGTCGTTTCTACCGGCAACGGCCGCGCCTGCCTCGGCAGTCCGCTGAATGCCGCCGTGTGGCTGGCTGACATGATGGTGCGCTGCGGGCGACCCCTGCAAGCCGGTGACATTGTGCTGACCGGCGCACTCGGTCCTATGGTGGCGGTGCAGTCGGGCGACCGCTTTGATGTTCGTATTGACGGGCTGGGGACGGTGAGCGCGTTGTTTGCCTAGTGGGCGTGGCGGCGGGGGCTGGATGCCTTCCGCCGCCGCCCATCCCATAGCCGTGTCCGCCCCATCTTGCCCGCTGACTGTCCGCCGCCGTCCTGCTTGTCGGGTCTCGCCGCCCCCCGCAGGGCATCGCGCCCCGATTGAATAAGAGAACCGTTATGACCCAAAAAATCAAATGTGCGTTGATTGGCCCCGGCAATATCGGCACCGATTTGCTCTACAAATTACAACGCAGCCCCTACCTTGAACCGGTGTGGATGGTGGGCATCGACCCCGAATCCGAAGGGCTGAAACGTGCCGCCGAGATGGGCTTAAAAGTCACCGCCGATGGCGTAGACGGCTTGTTGCCCCATGTGCTGGCCGACGGCGTGCAAATCGCCTTCGATGCGACCTCCGCCTATGTCCACGCCGAAAACAGCCGCAAGCTGAACGCGCTGGGCGTGCTGATGATTGACCTGACCCCCGCTGCGATTGGCCCCTTCTGCGTGCCGCCGGTCAACCTCAAGGACTTGGTGGGCAGCCAGCAGATGAACGTCAACATGGTGACCTGCGGTGGGCAAGCCACCATCCCGATGGTGGCAGCGATTTCGCGGGTGCAAGGCGTGGCGTATGGCGAAATTGTCGCCACCGTATCGTCCAAGTCCGCCGGTCCTGGCACGCGCAAAAATATTGACGAATTTACCCGCACCACCGCCGGTGCCGTGGAAAAAGTCGGCGGCGCGAAAAAAGGCAAGGCCATCATCATCATCAACCCTGCCGAGCCGCCGCTGATTATGCGTGACACGGTGCATTGCCTGACCGAAGACACCCCCGACCAAGCCGCGATTACCGCCTCGATTTTGGACATGATTGAACAAGTTCAAAAATATGTGCCGGGGTATCGCTTGGTGAATGGACCGGTCTTTGACGGCAACCGCGTCTCGGTCTTTTTGGAAGTACAAGGGCTGGGCGACTTTTTGCCGACCTATGCCGGCAACCTCGACATCATGACGGCCGCTGCTGCCCGTACCGCAGAGATGTTTGCCGAAGCCATTATTCACGGTGAGCTGACACTTGCCCCCGTTGCCGGATAAGGAGAACCCCATGAATTTGCGCGGAAAAAAAATTACCGTTCACGATATGACCCTGCGGGACGGGATGCACCCCAAACGCCACCTGATGACGCTAGACCAAATGGTGGACATCGCCACCGGTCTGGACGATGCCGGTGTGCCGCTGATTGAAGTCACCCACGGCGATGGCTTGGGGGGGGCGTCGGTCAACTATGGCTTTCCGGCGCATACCGATGAGGAATATCTCGGCGCGGTCATCCCCAAAATGAAACAGGCCAAAGTGTCGGCCTTGCTGTTGCCTGGGATTGGCACGGTGGACCACCTCCGCATGGCGCGTGACCTCGGGGTGAGCACCATTCGCGTGGCGACCCACTGCACCGAAGCCGATGTGTCGGAACAGCACATCACCTTGGCCCGCAAGTTGGACATGGATACCGTCGGCTTTTTGATGATGGCGCACATGAGCACCCCCGAAAAGCTGATTACCCAAGCCAAGCTGATGGAAAGCTACGGGGCGAACTGCATTTATGTCACTGACTCGGCGGGCTATATGCTGCCGGACGATGTCAAAGCCCGATTGGGTGCGGTGCGCGAAGCACTGAAGCCCGAAACCGAGCTGGGCTTTCATGGTCATCACAATTTGGCGATGGGCGTGGCCAACTCCATTGCGGCGGTTGAAGCCGGTGCAAACCGGATTGATGCCGCTGCCGCAGGGCTGGGCGCAGGGGCGGGCAATACCCCGATGGAAGTGTTTATCGCCGTGTGTGACCGCATGGGCATCGAAACCGGCGTTGATACCTTCAAGATTTGCGACGTGGCCGAAGACCGTGTGGTACCGATGATGGACCACATTATCCGTATTGACCGCGATTCGCTGACCTTGGGCTATGCAGGGGTGTATTCGTCTTTCTTGCTGTTTGCCAAGCGTGCGGCCAGCAAATACGGCCTGTCTGCCCGCGATATTTTGGTGGAGCTGGGGCGGCGCGGCATGGTCGGTGGCCAAGAAGACATGATTGAAGATACCGCGATGACCATGGCTCGAGAACGTGGACTGACCCCCTGACGATGGGGGACGGCGCACCCTGACCGTCCCGCTTTTGCGCTGTTTTGACCGTGGGCTGCGGCGTTGCTTTAGGCAGCCGCAGCCTTCGCACAGGAGTCCACTATGGATGTTGAAATCTTCGCCCTGCTTGCACAGGATGGCATTACCAACGGGGCGATTTACGCTTTGCTGGCACTGGCTTTGGTGCTGGTCTTTGCGGTGACCCGCATTATTTTTATCCCCCAAGGCGAGTTCCTTGCATGGGGTGCGTTGACCATGGCGGCACTGGAAGCCGGTCAATTTCCCGCTACGGTGTGGCTACTCCTCGGGGCGGGGAGCTTGGCGTTGGGCACCGACCTGCTGGCGGCGCGCACGGGCTCTCGCCGTGGGTTGGGCAAATCTGCGCTGTGGAATCTGGCCTATCCGCTGGCACTGGTTGCCGCGCTGTCGGTGCTGCCGCTGCAAAGCCTGCCGTTGCTGCTGAAAGTGGCCGTGGTCTTGGCGATTGTGGTGCCGATGGGGCCGATGATTTACCGCGTGGCATTTCAGCCGGTGGCCGAAGCCCCTGTGCTGATTTTGCTGATTGTCTCGGTCGCCTTGCACTTGGTGATGGTGGGCTTGGGGCTGCTGGTGTTTGGCCCTGAAGGCTCGCGCACCGCACCGTTTAGCGAAGCCCAAATCGCGCTGGGGAGCTTGACCCTCGGCGGGCATACCCTCGTGGTGCTGCTGACTTCGTTGGCCTTGATTGTTGGGCTGTATCTGTATTTTGACCGCACCTTGGTCGGCAAGGCCTTGCGTGCCACGGCGATTAACCGCAACGGCGCACGGCTGATGGGTATTTCACCTGCCTTGGCTGGGCGGCAGACCTTCTTTTTTGCCGCGCTGATTGGGGCGTTGTCGGGGCTGCTGGTGGCACCGCTGACTACGATTTACTACGACAGCGGCTTTTTGATTGGGCTGAAGGGCTTTGTGGCGGCCATTATCGGCGGGCTGGCCAGCTATCCGCTGGCAGCAGCAGGTGCGATTGTGGTTGGGCTGCTGGAGTCGTTCTCGTCGTTTTGGGCGAGTGCGTTTAAAGACGTGCTGGTGTTTACCCTGATTATTCCGGTGCTGGTGTGGCTGTCTTGGTCCACCCACCATGTGGAAGAGGAAGAAACCGCACATGTGGTGAGTCGGAGCAATAAACAAGGTTGGATTCCCCCGCGTGCTGTGCTGGCGGGGTTTTTGGGCTGTTTGCTGCTGGCACCGCTGGTCTTGCCGACGTTTTACGTCACCCTGCTGAACTATGTTGGGCTGTCGGCCTTGGTCGCGCTGGGCTTGGTGCTGTTGACCGGTGTCGGCGGCTTGACCAGCTTTGGGCAGGCGGCGTTTGTTGGGCTGGGGGCGTACACCACGGCGTGGCTGACCACCGCCAGCGACTTGCCTGTCTGGCTGAGTATGGTGGGCGGCTCGCCTTGGCTGGCTTTGCTGGTTGGGCTGGTGCTGACCGCGACGGTGGCGATTGTGATTGGCTCGTTTACCCTCAAGCTCTCCGGCCACTATCTGCCGCTCGGCACGATGGCATGGGGCATTAGCCTGTTTTTCTTGTTCGGCAATATGGAATTTTTGGGCGGGCATTCTGGCTTGTCTAGCCTGCCACCCATCCAAATCTTTGGCTTTGATTTGCTGGATAACCGCCATTACTACTATCTGGTCTGGGCGTTTGTGCTGGCGGCTTTGTTCACCACCAAGAATCTGCTGGATTCCCGCGAGGGGCGGGCGATTCGTACCCTCAAGGGCGGCATGGTGATGGCCGAGGCGATGGGGGTGGATACCTCCCGCGCCCGCATGGTGATTTTTGTGATTGCCGCGCTTCATGCCTGTGCGGCGGGTTGGCTGTATGCCCACTTGCAACGCTTTGTGAACCCCACGCCGTTTGGTCTGCACATCGGTATCGAATACCTGTTTATGGCCGTGGTGGGGGGGCAGGGCAGGTGTGGGGGGCTTTGGTCGGGGCGGGGGTGATTACCGTCCTCAAGCAATGGCTGCAAGACGTGTTGCCCAAGCTGTTTGGCTCGGCGGGCAATTACGAGGTCATCGTGTTTGGGCTGTTGATGGTGGTGTTGCTGCACCGTGCCCATGATGGCCTGTGGCCGCTGCTGGCGCGGCTGGTGCCGGTGCGCATCGACCCCAAGGTCATCGACCCGCACGCCGAACCCTTGCCGAAAAAGCCGCAGCCTCCGCACGGCGAGGTGATTTTGGAAGCCAAAGCCGTCACCCGTCAGTTTGGCGGGCTGGTGGCCAACAACAATATGAGCTTGCACGTTGAGGCGGGGGAAATTCTCGCGCTGATTGGTCCGAATGGCGCGGGCAAATCCACCATGTTTAACCAGCTTTCAGGGGTCGATACCCCGACCTCTGGGGAAGTGCTGTTCCGAGGCAAGCCGGTGGCGGGGCACAGTGCGCGGGAAATTGCTGGGTTGGGCATGAGCCGTACTTTCCAGCACGTCCGTTTGTTGCCGACCATGAGCGTGCTGGAAAACGTGGCGATTGGGGCGCATTTGCGCGGCAGCAAAGGGGTCTTGCCTGCCGCATGGCGACTCGACCGCACCGAGGAAGCCCGTTTACTGCGTGAAGCGGCGATTCAGGTGGAGCGGGTGGGGCTAGGCGAATACATGCACACCGAAGCGGGGAGCTTGGCACTGGGGCAACAGCGGATTTTGGAAATCGCCCGTGCGCTGTGCGCCGACCCGTGTTTGCTGCTGCTGGATGAACCGGCGGCGGGCTTGCGTTTTAAAGAGAAGCAGGCCTTGGCGGATTTGCTCAAACGCCTGAAATCCGAAGGGATGGCGGTGTTGATTGTTGAGCACGATATGGATTTTGTGATGAATCTGGTTGACCGGCTGGTGGTGATGGAGTTTGGCGAAAAAATCGCCGAAGGCTTGCCCGAAGAGGTGCAGCAAAATCCTGCCGTGCTTGAAGCCTATCTGGGGGGGATTTGACGTGGCAAATAACGTACTGGAAGTCAAAGGCCTGTCGGTGGCGTATGGCAAGGTCGAAGCCGTGAGCAAAATCAGCTTGTCGGTGGGCGAGGGCAAAATTGTGACCGTGATTGGCCCCAATGGCGCGGGTAAAACCACAACCTTGTCGGCCATCATGGGCTTGCTGCCGTCCAGCGGGCAGGTGACGTTTGATGGCAGCATCGAGCAAGTCCCCGAGGTGGAGCGGATGGTGGTGCGGGGCATGAATCTGGTGCCGGAAAAGCGCGAGTTGTTTGGCTCGATGAGCATTGAAGACAACTTGTTGCTCGGGGCATTTCAGCGCAGCCGCCAAGGCCACCGTGACCACCGCGAGACGATGGAAGATGTGTTTGCCCTCTTCCCTCGGCTGAAAGAGCGTCGCCAGCAAGCCGCCGGCACGATGTCGGGGGGCGAGCGGCAAATGTTGGCGGTGGGGCGTGCCCTGATGGCCAAGCCCAAGCTGCTGATGTTGGACGAGCCTAGCTTGGGGTTGGCACCGCTGATTGTGCGGGAGATTTTCCGCATCATCACCGAGCTGCGTCAGCGTGGGGTGTCGATTTTGCTGGTGGAACAGAACGCCCGTGCCGCGCTGCAAGTGGCGGATTACGCCTATGTGCTTGAAAACGGCGGTATCAAGATGCAGGGCGAAGCAGAGGCCTTGCGCAATGACCCGCGTGTGATTGAAAGCTACCTTGGCTTGGCCAGCAAACACCAAGACATGCTGTCCACCTAACCCCAGAACGGATACCCCTATGGAAGCTTTGCGTATTATTTCTGACGAACATCGTTCGCTGGCCGCGCTCCTCCACGCCATCCGCTTTATGTTGAAAGAAGCGATGGCGGGGCGGCTGAGCCCAGACGTCAAGCTGTTTGAGGCGATGGTGCATTACCTTGATGCCTACGCCGAACAACGCCACCACCCGAAAGAAGACCTGCTGTTTGGCTACCTTGCCGAGCGCACCACAGAAGGGGCGGCGGCCTTGGCCACGCTGGGTGCACAACATGCGGCAGCGGCAGAGCGGATTGCCACGCTGCAGCAGGCGTTGGCGGGCTTTGTGGCTGACCCTGCACAGTTGCCGGTTTTTTCTGCGGCGTTTGACCATTACGCGGACTTCTACCGTGGTCACATGATGCTGGAGGAGGACACGGTGTTGCCGCTGATTCGCCAGCATCTGACCGCTGAAGACTGGGTGGCGGTTAATGCGGCTTTTGTGGCCGAGCAGCACGCCAAGTCCGGTAAAACAGGGCATTCGGAGGACTTTGCCGGTCTGTTTTCGCGCCTTGTTGCCGCTGCCCCTGCGCCGATTGGCTTAGGGGGTGGGGCGTTTGTGCCTTTGCCCTGAATTTTGTGTCCGTTGCCGCAGGCCGTGAATCGGGATGCAGGCCGCGGACTCACCTCCCTTCACGTCTCTCTCTTTATCTCACCAGAAAGCACCCCATGACCACAGCCTCTGCCCCCCTGACCGAAGCCGCCACCAGCCGGTTTGTCCGCATCCAAGAAGGCGACCTTGACCTGCAATTACACTACAACGATGCCGGTGAAGGCGCGGAAACGGTGGTGATGTTGCATGGCTCAGGCCCCGGCGCGAGTGGCTGGGCGAACTTCAACCGCAACGTTGAGCCGCTGGTTGCCGCAGGCTACCGCGTAATTTTGATGGACTGCCCCGGCTGGAGCAAAAGCGACCCGATTGTCTGCACCGGCTCGCGCTCTGACCTCAATGCCCGTGCGCTAAAAGGCTTACTGGACGCGATTGGGCTGGAGCGGGTTCACATTATTGGTAATTCGATGGGGGGGCACAGCGCAGTGGCGTTTGCTTTGGCCAACTCCGCGCGGGTTGGCAAGCTGGTTTTGATGGGCGGGGGTACGGGTGGGCCTAGCCAGTTTGTGCCGATGCCAACCGAGGGCATTAAGCTGCTGCAGGGGCTTTACCGCGACCCGACTATCGAGAATCTGAAAAAGATGATGGCGGTGTTTGTGTTTGATAGCAGCAGCTTGACCGAAGAGCTGTTCCAAGCGCGGCTAGACAATATGCTCTCCCGCCGCGAGCACTTGGACAACTTTGTGAAGAGCATGGCGGCCAATCCTAAGCAGTTCCCCGACCAAGGTGCGCGGCTGAGCGAAATCACGGCACCGACCTTGGTGATTTGGGGGCGGGACGACCGCTTTGTGCCGATGGATTTGGGCTTGCGCCTGCTGTGGGGGATGCCCAACGCCGAGCTGCATATTTTCAACCGCTGCGGTCACTGGGCGCAGTGGGAGCATGCGGCGAAATTTAACCGGATGGTGCGGGACTTCTTGGCGGACTAAGTTTTGGGGACTGTGCTGCCTGTGAACCAGAGGTGGCGCGGTGTGCGGCGGCGGAAGCACCTAACAAGGCGCGTCTTCCGCCGTTTTTTTTATGGTGCATCCCTCACCTCTCACCCCTTTCCCCACATCCTCTGCCGCGACACCGTCCCCTTGTGTAACATCCATGCCTTGTTGTTCCAGCTAAACAAGGACTCCTCATGGCGAAAGCCAAATCCCTCTATGTGTGCAACGACTGCGGCGGTATTAGCCCAAAGTGGCAAGGGCAGTGCCCGCATTGCGCGGCATGGAATAGCCTGACCGAAACCATCCAAGCCCCCGCGCCTGCTGCTAATAGCCGCTTTCAAAGCCTTGCGGCGCGAAGCGATGTGCAGTGCTTGGCCGATGTGCAGGCCGAAGAAGCCCCGCGTGCAACCTCGGGTATTGATGAGCTAGACCGCGTGCTGGGTGGCGGCTTGGTGCGCGGTGCGGTGGTGCTGATTGGCGGCGACCCTGGGATAGGCAAGTCCACCCTCTTGCTGCAAGCCCTGTCGGCGGTCAGTCTGCAGCGGCGGGTGCTGTATATCACCGGCGAAGAATCCGCGCAGCAAGTTGCCCTGCGTGCTTCGCGTCTGGCAGTGGATGCCAGCCAAGTCCGGCTGTTGGCAGAGATTCGCTTAGAGCAGATGCTGGCGACGCTGGCGACAGAACGCCCCGACGTGGCGGTGATTGACTCGATTCAGACGGCCTATTCTGACGCGCTGCAGTCTGCCCCTGGCTCGGTGGCGCAAGTCCGTGAATGCGCTGCTCAGTTGACCCGTGCCGCTAAACAAAGTGGCACAACCATGATTTTGGTCGGGCACGTCACCAAAGAGGGGGCGTTGGCGGGGCCTCGGGTGCTGGAGCATATCGTCGATACCGTGCTGTATTTTGAGGGCGACACCCATTCCAATTTTCGCATGATTCGCGCCATTAAGAACCGCTTTGGGGCGGTGAATGAGCTGGGCGTGTTTGCCATGACTGAACGCGGGTTAAAGGGGGTGTCCAATCCTTCGGCGATTTTCTTGTCTAGCCACCGCGATGATGTCCCCGGCTCTAGCGTGCTGGTGACGATGGAGGGGTCGCGTCCCTTGCTGGTGGAAATCCAAGCACTCGTCGATGAAACCCACGCCCCCCAAGCCCGTCGCCTCTCGGTGGGGCTGGAGCAAAACCGGCTGGCGATGTTGCTGGCGGTTTTGCACCGCCACGCGGGCATTGCCTGCTTTGACCAAGACGTGTTTATCAATGCCGTGGGCGGGGTGCGGATTGCCGAGCCTGCCGCTGATTTGGCCGTGCTGCTGGCCATTGTGTCCTCGCTGCGTGACCGCCCCTTGCCTGACAAGCTGGTGGTGTTTGGCGAAGTGGGGCTGGGCGGGGAAGTGCGCCCTGTGGCTCACGGCCAAGACCGGCTGAAAGAGGCGGTGAAACTCGGCTTTACCCGTGCCATCGTCCCGCAGGCCAATTGCCCTCGTCAGCCGATTGAGGGGTTAGAAGTGGTGGCGGTAGAGCGGCTGGCGCAAGCGGTGGAGTATTGCAAAACATGAGAATCCTGCTTGCCCCGATGCAAGGGCTGGTGGACCCTTTGATGCGGGATGTGCTGACCCGTATGGGGGGCATAGACCTGTGTGTGACAGAGTTTGTCCGCGTCACCCAGACTTTGTTGCCCGCCAAGACCTTTTACCGCTTGTGCCCCGAGCTGCACACCGGTGGGCGTACTGCGGCAGGCGTGCCGGTCAGCGTTCAGTTGCTGGGCAGCGATGCTGCGTGCCTTGCTGACAATGCAGCGCGGGCGGCCGCGCTCGGCGCACCGTGCATCGACCTGAATTTTGGTTGCCCCGCCCCGACGGTGAACCGTCATTGCGGAGGGGCGGTGCTGCTTAAAACGCCAGACCGGCTGTTTGAGATTGTGCAGGCGGTGCGGGCGGCTGTGCCGGCTGCCATTCCGGTCACGGCCAAAATGCGCTTAGGCTACGACGACACCCACCAAGCCTTGGCCTGTGCGCAAGCCTTGGCCACCGGCGGCGCGGCGGAGTTGGTGGTTCATGCGCGCACCAAGGTGGAGGGCTACCGTCCGCCGGTACATTGGGATTGGCTGGCGCGTATTCGCGAGGCGGTTAATATTCCCGTGGTCGCCAATGGGGAGGTCTGGACGCTGGCCGATGCTCATGCTTGCTTGGCGGAAAGTGGTTGCTCCGACCTGATGCTGGGACGGGGCTTGGTCGCCCAACCTGATTTGGCGCGGCAAATTGCCTGCCATGCACGCGGCGAAGCCTATGCCCCTTTGGATTGGATGGGCTTACAAGCGGTGGTGCAGGGCTTTTTTGTCCAAGCGCAAGGCATGGGCAACCCGCATTACCCTGTGGCGCGGCTTAAACAGTGGCTGGGCTTGGTGCGGCTGGCGTATCCCCCGACCACGGCACTGTTCGCTGCTTTACGGGCAGAGACTGCGGCTGCGGCGGTTGGGGCGCGACTGGCAGATGCTGCGTGGTGGCGGGGTTTGGCGGAGGCGTGTGCTTGAAAAGATGGGCAGCAGTTAACTAAGGAATCGCGTATGGCAGCTTATAAAACCTATATTGTCGGCGGCGCAGTGCGTGACCGCTTATTGCAGCTTCCGGTGAAAGACCGCGACTGGGTGGTGGTGGGCGCAACGCCAGAACAATTGGTCGCGGAAGGCTTTCGTCCCGTGGGGCGGGATTTTCCGGTGTTTTTGCATCCCCATAGCCACGAGGAGTACGCACTTGCCCGTACCGAGCGCAAAACCGCGCCGGGCTACCACGGCTTTGTCTTCCATGCCGATGTGGCGATTACCTTAGAGCAAGACCTCGCCCGCCGTGATTTGACTGTGAATGCGATGGCGGAAGGGGCGGATGGCGTGTTGGTTGACCCCTTTAATGGCTTGGCTGATTTGCAGGCCGGCGTGTTGCGCCATGTCAGTCCTGCGTTTGCCGAAGACCCTGTGCGGATTTTGCGGGTGGCGCGGTTTGCCGCACGGTTTGGCTTTGCTGTCGCCGAAGAGACGCAAGCCCTGATGAAGGGGATGGTGGCTGCAGGGGAGGTCGATGCCCTTGTGCCCGAGCGGGTATGGCAGGAGTTTGCCAAGGGCTTGATGACAGCACACCCCGCGACGATGCTGACAGTTTTGCAGGATTGCGGTGCCTTGGCGCGTTTAATGCCTGAGCTGGACGCGCTCTGGGGTGTGCCGCAGCGGGCGGACTACCATCCTGAAATTGACTGTGGCATTCATACCTTAATGGTGCTGACCGTCGCCGCCGCAGAAAACCAGCCCTTGTCGGTGCGCTTTGCGGCACTGATGCACGACTTAGGCAAAGCATTGACCCCTGCCGATGTGCTGCCCCGCCATCTGCTGCACGAACAGCGTGGCATTGCACCGCTGACCGCCTTGTGTGACCGCTTGCGTGTGCCGAGCGACTGCCGAGAACTGGCTCTATTAGTCTGCCGTTTTCACGGCGTGGTACACCGCGCACAAGAATTGCGGCCTGATACGGTGCTTCGGCTGTTCCGAGATACTGACGCGCTGCGTCGCCCCGAGCGTTTGTTGGCGATGCTGGCTGCGTGCAAGGCCGATGCGCGTGGACGGTTGGGGTTTGCTGACGAACCCTATCCACAGGCTGATTTTTTGGCGCAACTGTTAGGGGTGGCGCGTGCGGTGGATGCGGGGGCAGTGGCAAAAGGCTGTGCAGATAAAACTCAGATTCCAGCTGCAGTTGAATCTGCACGGCTGGCTGCCATCAAATTGCGGCGAAAGGCATTGCTGGCTTGTACGCCTGCTTGAATTGAGAAGGGGTGAGCCGTGATACCCGCTGTTTTCTGGTTAGGGTGTGAGTCGTAATCGGGCAAATGAGGGGGTGAACGAGGGTTTTTGAAAAACAATCTTGGTTTTGTTTTGGGGATGCCGCGATAAGAGCAGTAATGGATTAGATTTTTTGTTATTTGTGCCTTTTTAAAACAGGCACTTACGATATTAGTGCGATTTTCTTTGTGTTTAGTGTTGACGAGTTTTGTTGGGGTGCGTATATTTCGCCTCTCTGCTGCAGCGCAAGACGAAAACGAAGCGAAATTTGCTGAGTTTATTTGTTTAGCGAATGAGTGGCAAGCGATCTTTAACAGAAAGAACAACCGATAAGTGTGGGTGTTTGGTGGAAGCCAAATGCTTGCACGAAACTGAATGATTTGCTGGAGATTTCTGGTTAATTGTTTGGAAAAAAACGTCAAGCGAGAAGTAAAAATTTGCAGAGATTAAACTGAAGAGTTTGATCCTGGCTCAGATTGAACGCTGGCGGCATGCTTTACACATGCAAG
>ERZ650306.6-NODE-6-length-92164-cov-31.849548_pt1 | contig 92164 bp, 76 predicted proteins | sample MGYA00376242_ERZ650306 | MGnify/ENA primary metagenome ERZ650306 (study PRJEB26733, sample SAMN07839244) | wastewater metagenome | biome: urban; feature: wastewater treatment plant; material: waste water | place: USA: North Carolina | collected 2016-03-31 ... | reverse complement strand
GCGACGACGGCCAGAAGCTCTCCAAGCGCCACGGCGCGGTGAGCGTCACCCAGTACGACGACGACGGCTACCTGCCCGAAGCCGTCATCAACTACCTGGCCCGCCTGGGCTGGAGCCACGGCGACGACGAGATCTTCTCCCGCGAGCAGCTGGTGGAATGGTTCGGCCTGGACCACATCACCCCGTCCGCCGCCCAGTTCAACACCGAAAAGCTCAAGTGGCTCAACGCCCACTACATCAAGCAGACCGACAACGCCCGGCTGGCCGCGGATGTGTCGCGCCGGCTCGCCCAGCGCGGTGTCGATCCGGAAACCGGCCCGGCGCTCGAGGCGCTGATCGCCCTGTACAAGGATCGCGTGTCCACCCTCGTCGAACTCGCCGACGCCGCCGAGCCCTTCTACATCGACCTGCACCCGGCGCCCGAGCTCATCGCCCAGCATCTCACCGACGCCGCCCGCACCGCGCTCGCCACCCTGCGCGGCAAGCTGGCCGACGTGGCCTGGGAGAAGGCGCTGCTGAGCGGCGCGATCAAGGAAACCTGCACCGCCCACGGTATGAAGATGCCCCAGGTGGCGATTCCCCTGCGCGTCGCGCTGCTGGGTCAGCCGCAGACGCCGTCCATCGACGCGGTGCTCGAAACCATGGGCCGCGAGCTGGTGCTGGCGCGGCTGGATCGGGTGCTGTAAGCCCGGCCGTCGACAGGCGTTCGACAAGTAAAAAGCGCGGCCCTCGGGTCGCGCTTTTTGCTTGGGGCGGCCGCTTTGCGAGTCGGCCGGGGGAGGATCAGAAGTCCGCGCTGCGGCGGGGTTGTTCGGCACCGGCGACGATCTGGCCGTTGCGCACCCGCACCGGGTCGCCCACGCGCCACACCGGCGCGCTCTGCTGCTCGATCACCCGGCGGGTGCCGTCTTCGAGCTTCACGGTGATCTGGTAGTGGCTGATGGTGCGGTAGCGGCGCTCGGCCTCGTTGCCAGCCAGGCCGCCCAGCACCGCACCGCCGATGCGGGCGATCTGCTTGCCGGAGCCTTCACCCACCTGGTGGCCCAGCACGCCGCCGAGGATCGCCCCGCCGATCGCGCCGATGCCGCTGCCTTCACCCTTCTGCTGGATCGCCTCGATGTGCTCGATCACGCCACAGTCGCGGCAGACGGGGGGCGGCGCAGGAGGCGCATCCGCCACCCGGCGGCCGGCGTGTTCGCCCGGGGGCGGTGCGTCGCGAGGTGCAGGCACTGCGTCGGCCGGCGGCGGATCGCCGATGACGGCGGCCTGGGCTGGCTTGGGATGGGGCTTGGGTTTAGGGGGCGCCGTCTTGGCCGGGGTGGGCGCGACGTGCTCTGCCTTGGAAGCGGGCGGCTCGGGTTTGGTCTCGACTGCGGGCGCCGGCGCCGGAGCAGGTTCGGCGGCTGCGATGGGCGGGGGCGCCTCGATCGGCTTGATGGGCGTTGCGGGGGCGGTCACCACGCTCTCGGGGGCGGCGGGCTTGCTGAAGTCAGGCAGGACGCCCGCCAGCTTGGCGACGCCGGCCAGGCTGACGGCGGTGACGGATGCGGCGGCCACCCACAACATCGGGTGCAGGCCGGGTTTGTTCGGGGTCGTGCTCATGGTGGGTTCTCCGTTCGAGTTGACAGCTTAACGCTGCAACCCGGGTATGGCGCACCGTGGCAAAGGCCGCTTACAAAATCATCCGGTATGACGTGTGGGCCTAGTCTTCGCTGCCGGCGCCGGGACGCGGCGGTTTGAGCAAGTAGCGGGCCGGGTCGAGTGCGTCGACGAGATCCCGCTCGAGGGGCAGCGGATCGCCATTGATCTGGCTGGCCAGCAGCTCGCCGACCAGGCTTGCCCACACCAGCCCGCGGGCGCCAAAGCCGGTCGCAGCAAACAGCCCGGGCTGGCGGGGGATGTCGGCCAGTGGCGTGGTCCGTTCGGCGTTTGCCACCGCCGGCACCGCGCCGACCATCGGCAGACGATCCGGTGAGGCAGGACGGAAGCCCACCCGGCCGTCGAGGCTGGCCGGATCGAAGGGGGCTGAGAAGCCGGGCAGGATGAAGTCCAGCTTGGTGAGGTTCTCGCGGTGCTCGGCCTCACGCAGTTCGGTGCCATCGTCGTCGGCGATGAAGGTGGCGCCGGCGCAGCGGACGCCGTCCACCTCGGGACTCACGTAGCCCAGCCGGCACACCACGACCTCCGGCGCACTGTCGGGCGTGGCAGGTAGATGCGACACCTGGCCGCGGGCCGGCCGCACGGGCAGGCTGGCGGCTTCGGGGATGGCGCGGATGCCGACGCCGTTGGCGAGCACCATCACCGCCGCCCGGGCAATCTCGGCGCCGGATTCGTCGAAGGCGAGCCAGTCGTCGCCGCGCCTTTCGAGCCGGGCCAGACGGCGGCCGAACACAGTGGTGATGCGGTCGCCGCCCGCCGCCAGATTGGCCGCGCAAAGGGTTGGCGGCTGGATCCACCCGCCCTGCGGAAACCACCAGCCCCCCTGCGCCATCGGCCAGTTGGCGAGGCGTGAGGCCTCGTCCCGATCGGCGAAGCGCAGGTAGTCGGTGGGGTACTGGTGGGTGTCGACGACGGCCTGCATCTTGGCGGCCTGCTTGTCGTCGCGGGCCAGATGGAGCACGCCAGTGGGCGCCCAGCGAACCGGGTGGCCAGCTTCGGCGAGGCGGGCGAGGTGATGCCGGCCGTACAGGAAGCCGGCCCGGGTGATGCGGGCGAGGCGGTTGTCGTCGAGGCTGGGCAGGGGCCGGAACACGCCGGCCCGGTTGCCCGAGGCGCCCTGTCCGGGACCGTCGGCTTCGTCGATCACGGTGACCTGCCATCCGCGGGCGGCGAGGCGTTCGGCCACCGATGTTCCGGCGACTCCGGCGCCGATCACCAGCGCCCGGCGGGGTTGGTCCTGGTTGGCGGCGGGGGCATCCGCACGGTGGCCGGTGAGCATCTCGCGCTTGCCGCCAAAGCCAGCGCGCCGCTCCAGCGTGAAGCCGGCGGTCTCAAGACCACGGCGGACATTGCCGTTAACCGACCAGGTTGCCAGCGTGGCCCCCGATGCGGCCAGGCGGGCGAGCTGCGCAAACACGGCCGGCGACCACAGATCAGGGTTGCGGGCGGGGGAGAAACCGTCGAGGAAGAAGGCGTCGGCTGCCGCGTGCAACTGGGGCAGCGCGTCGACGGCATCGCCAAAAATGAGCGTCAGCACGACCCGCCCGCCGTCCAGATGCAGCCGGTGTACGCCCGGCGTTAGCGCCGGCCAGTGGCGCTGCAGTTCGCCGGCCAGCGGGGCGAGTTCGGGCCAGGCTGCGTGCAGGCGTGCCAGGTCGTCGGCGCAGAAGGGGTGCTTCTCCACCGAAACGAAATGGAGCTGCGCGCAACGCGCCGGATCGCTGCGCCAGGCGTCCCAGGTGGCGAGGAAGTTCAGGCCGAGGCCAAAGCCCGTCTCGATGATGGTGAAGCGCTCGCGCCCGATCCAGCGCGAAGGAAGCCTGTTGCCATCCAGGAAGACCTGCCGCGCCTGCCCGAGTCCGCCCGAGGTGGTGTGATAGACGTCGTCATAGGTGGGCGAGTAAGGTGTGTTGTCGTCGGTCAGGACGATCCGGGCGGGGACGATGGGGTGAAACATGGGCAGTCTTGGGGGGGGAGGGTCGGTCTGCGGGTACGCTTTTGGTGCGCCGCAGCAGGCTGGTTCGTGATAAATTTGACAGGTTTTTGCAAGGCTGCATGCGGCCGGCCAGCGGTGCCGGAGGAATCTGGAACTCGGGGGCTCTGGCGTTGGTTGTTTGTGCTTGCTTCGGTGGGTTGAGCGTTCGGACGTTGCGCGAAAGGATGCCGGCATGACCCGGCCCGACGTGGCCATCCTGATGGGCACCTACGAGGGGCCGGAATTCTTCGGGCGCCAACTCGAATCCATTATTGCCCAGACCGTCACCGGCTGGAAACTCTGGATTTCCGACGATTCTTCCTCGACTGTCATGCGCGATGCGCTCTGTGATTACGCGGGAGCGCTTTCCGGGCGCGTGCAGTGCGATGCGGGGCCGAAGGGTGGGTTCGTGGCGAACTTCCTGCACCTGGCGTGCCGTGCCGATATCGACGCGCGTTACTTCGCCTTCGCCGATCAGGACGACATCTGGGATGCGGACAAGCTCGAGCGGGCCCTGGCCTGGCTCGAAACCGTGCCGGAGTCGGTGCCCGCGCTTTACTGCGGGCGGGTCCGGCTGGTGGATCGGGATGGCCGCGAGCTGGGTCTGTCGCCGCTGTTTGCAAGGCCGCCGGCGTTCCGCAATGCCCTGGTGCAGAGCATTGCCGGGGGCAATACGATGGTCTTCAATGCGGCCGCGCGGCGCCTTCTGATGAAGGCCGGCGCCGACGTAAATGTGGCAGTGCACGATTGGTGGATTTACCTCGTCGTCTCGGGGTGTGGCGGTGTGGTCAGGTATGATGCCTGCCCATCGCTGTCTTACCGTCAGCATGAAGGCAATGTCATCGGTGGCAATTTCACCTGGGTTGCCATGGCGTCCCGAGTGCTTCGGGCGCTGGGCGGTGGTCAGCAGAAATGGCACGACGGCAACCTGCGGGCGCTGGCGCGGCTGTCAGATAGCCTCACGCCCGAGAGTCGGGCTTGCCTGGCGGCATTCGAGGGGGGGGCGCGGCCGGTGGCTGGTGCCACGTGTGGCTGGGTTTTTGCGCGCGGGCGTGTATCGCCAGACATGGCGCGGAAGCCTCAGCCTGTTTGCGCTGGCACTGCTGGGGCGGCTCTGAGCGTCGGATGAATTGAAGAGGCGCGCGGCCTGATGCGGGCTGCTGCGATACAAGAAAGAAAACGGATTCTTGCTGTGGGTTTGATTTTGGTAAATAGCGCGTTGTCGGGAAGCGCTGCGGAGGCGTGCTGCTGATGCGGGCTTTCTCGATCAGTCCGGGCGAGTTGATCGCCTCCGTGGTCCGAAACCGGGCCCTCATTGCCGCGCTGGTGAAGCGGGAAGTCATCGGCCGCTATCGGGGTTCGATGCTCGGCATCCTGTGGTCCTTCTTCAATCCGGTGTTCATGCTGGCGGTGTACACCTTCGTGTTCAGCGTGGTGTTCAAGGCGCGCTGGGGGGCGGGCAGCGACTCGAAGACCGAGTTCGCGCTGGTGCTGTTCACCGGGATGCTGGTGTTCGGCCTGTTCTCCGAGTGCGTGACGCGCGCGCCGGGTCTGATCCTCGCCAATGCCAATTACGTCAAGAAGGTGATCTTTCCGCTGGAGATCTTGCCGTGGGTGGCGTTGGGCTCATCGGTCTTTCACATGCTCATCAGCCTCGGCGTGTGGCTGCTGTTCTACGTGCCGCTGTTCGGGGTGCCTGGCATCACGGCGCTGCTGTTTCCCGTGGTGCTGCTGCCGTTGGTGCTGCTCACGCTGGGCCTGTCGTGGTTCCTCGCCTCGCTGGGGGTGTATCTGCGTGACGTGTCGCAGCTTATCGGCATCCTCACCACCGCATTGATGTTCCTGTCGCCGATCTTCTTTCCGGTCACCGCCCTGCCCGAGGAGTTTCGTCCGCTGCTCAACCTCAATCCGCTCACGCCGGCCATCGAGAGTGCCCGGGATGTGCTGATCTGGGGGCGCGAGCCCGATTGGACGCTGCTCGGCGCGAGCCTGGCGGCGAGCACGCTGGTGGCGTGGCTGGGTTTTGCGTGGTTCCAGAAGACGCGGAAGGGGTTCGCCGATGTCCTCTAGATCCGTCGTCCTGACCCTTGACGACGTGGGCAAGTGCTACCAGACCTACGCCAATCCGAGGGATCGTCTCAAGCAGTTCATCCTGCCCCGGGCCCATCGCATGCTGGGCCTGCACCCGAAGCACTACGCCCACGACTTCTGGGCCCTGCGCCACATCTCGCTGGAGCTCGAAAAGGGCGAGTCGGTGGGCATCGTCGGCAAGAACGGCAGCGGCAAGAGCACCTTGCTGCAGATCGTCACCGGCGTGCTGTCGCCCACGGAAGGCCGCGTCGAGACCCGCGGGCGGATCGCGGCGCTGCTCGAGCTCGGCTCTGGCTTCAATCACGAATTCACTGGCCGCGAGAACGTCTTCCTCAACGGCGCCCTGCTGGGTTTCAGCCAGGCCGAGATCGAGGCCCGCTTCGACGACATCGCCGGCTTTGCCGACATCGGCGAGTTCATCGACCAACCGGTCAAGACCTACTCCAGCGGGATGTTCGTGCGCCTGGCCTTTGCGGTGCAGGTGCAGCTGGAGCCGGACATCCTGATCGTCGACGAAGCTCTCGCGGTGGGCGACGCGCTGTTCCAGAAGCGCTGCTACCAGCGGCTCGAACGCTTCCTGTCGAGTGGCGGCACGCTGCTGTTCGTCTCCCACGACCAGGAAGTGGTACGCACCCTCACGTCCCGTTCGGTGCTGCTTGATGGCGGCCACTGCCGTTCCATCGGCCCGTCGTCCGAGATCGTCCTCGAATATCGCCGGCGCCTCCACGAAGAGGAAGTCCGCTACGCCAGCACCCACAAGCCGCAGCCCGAAGCGCCGGCCGAATCCGCCAATGTCGCGGCGCCGGTGCCCGAGGTGGTGGAAGATAAATCCTCCTTTGGCGATTTCGACGCCTACATCAAGCGCGTGGATGTCTTCGTGAACGGCAGCCCTTCGCTTGGCACCGTGCACCCCGACGACGAGATCCGGGTGAGCATCACCTACCACTTCGTGAAGCCCCAGACCCGGCTGTCCTTCGGCATCCGCCTGCGCAACCGCGAGGGCGTCAAGGTGTATTCCGGTGGCACCTTCGCGGCCGATCTGAATGCCGCCCAGGGCAACCCGGGCTACGAGGGCGTGTGGCACAAGAAGTTCGAGGCGGGCGAGGAGTTCGTCGTGGACATGACTTTCCGCTGCCTGCTGGGCGAAGGCTTTTATGAGGTGCAGGCCTACGTCTGCGAGGAGGAGATGTTCATGCCCGGCTACCAGCGAATGCTGCACTGGAAGGACGAAGCGGCCTTCTTCAACGTGGCGATGGACCGACTGAAGCGCTGGTATGGCGGTGTCTGCGACATCCAGCTCAACTACGCGTTTTCCAAGTAGATGATGACTGCCGATTACCTTGATTCGCTGGGCGAAGCGGTCTTCAACGCGCTGGGCGTGTGCCGCGTCGGGCTGGCGGGCGATGCGGCCGCGCTTGCCGGACGCCTCGCCGCCCGCGGCATGGCCTGCCCGGCGGCCGGCCCGCGGGATGCGTGGGTGATCGTCACCACGCTCGACGAGCTGGTTCGTGGCGAGGTGATCCCCGCCGATGCCGGCGCCCATCCGGCCTTTGTGGTGTGTCGCGATGCCGCCACCGACGGCGTCGCGCCGCTGCGGGCGCGGGTCGAGGCTGCGATGATCGGCCGTGGCTACATCAAGCACCCTGCCACCACCGAACTCTTCGGCTATGCCCGGCTCGACGCCAGCAACACCGAATGCTGGGCCCTGTTCGACTACCGGCCGCCGGTGTTTGCCGACGGCGACACCCCCGACCGGCTAAAGCGCGAGCGCGACCTGCACAGCGACATGCTCCGCGAAGCCGGCGTGCGCTCCGACGCCCACGTGGTGCGCTACCAGCTTGCGGCAACGCTCATTCGTCCGGGTGACACCGTGCTCGACGCTGCTTGCGGTCTCGGCTACGGCAGCCACGTGCTGGCCAGCCTGTCGCCGGCGGCGCGGATCACCGGCATCGATCTCTCCGACTGGGCCGTGGATTTCGCCCGGCGCAACTACGCCAGTGATCGCGTCGACTTCCGCTGCGGCTCGCTGCCCGAAGCGCTGGTCGACGTAGCGGACGCCTCCGTCGATTTCGTGGTGTCCCTCGAAACGCTGGAGCACGTGACCGACCCGCAAGCCCTGCTGGCGGCTTTCGAGCGCGTGCTCAAGCCCGGCGGGCGGATCTTCGTGAGCGTGCCCAACGACTGGGCCGACGAGACCGGCGAAGACCCGAATCCCCATCATCTGCACGTATACGACTGGGCGCGGGTGCGCGACGAGCTCGCCGCGCACTTCGTGGTGGAATCCGCCTGGAGCCTTACCGCCAGCGGCTGCAAGACCGGCGCCGACCGCGTCTGGCGCCCCCAGCCCCGCAAGCTCGACGCCGTCGGGCTGGATGCCGCTGCCACCACTGAAGGCGAATGGTGGCTGGTGTGCGCCAGCAAGTCGCCCCTGGTTGACGCACCGCAGCCCTACGACGAGACCGTCCACGCCGGCTTCGAAGGCAAGACCCACCTCGTCGATTTTGCCGAGCACTACGACCGCCCGTGGCTGGTCCATGCGATGGTCGAGCTACCCTGGCGCATCCGCGACAAACCCGCGCTGCTGCTGCTTGCGCAGGATGTGGTGGCCGGCGCCCGCGCTGGCTCCGCCGATCTGGGCGCCGGGCTCACCGTCACCGGCTGGCGGATTCTCGAAGACGCCGGCCCCGCTGGCGCGGCCGCCGACGACTGGCTCGCCCGGGTTGGTGCCTATCTCGACGCCGGCCACGCCGACGCCAACCCCCACGTGCGTCGCTGGTGCGTGTCGCTGGATTACCTGCGCGCGCGCTTCCTCGAAGCCCGAGGCGATGCGGCCGGCGCCGATGCCGCCTATCAGGCAGTGGTGGACGCCGACGTGCTGCACATCACGCCCACTCTTGGTACCAAGCAGGCCGACGCCGCCCTGCGCGCCGGTGTGCTGGCCTTCCGCGAAGGGCGCGCCGACCAGGCCGTCGCCCGCTGGCAGGCCGGGCTCGATGCCGCCTTCCGCTGCCTGCGGGCCGATGCGCTGGAGTTTGTCGGCAACCGCAACAAGCCCTTCATCTTTGCGATGAACGATCTCGTCGAGATCGCCGACGGCGCCACCCGCCTGGGCAACGCCATCCGCGCGGTGGCGAGCCACGGGCCGGACGAGCGGATGACCGTCGCCCGTCTGCTTGGCGGGGTCACCCAGCGCTCCCTGCGCAGTGCCCTGGGCGAATTGCAGACCCGCGTCGGTCAGCTCTCGGCCGATCTCGACCGTCACGGCGAGGCCCTCGCCACGGCCCAGTCGCTGGCAGAGGAGCGGGGCGCCCAGGTCGAGCACCTGCAGGCCGCCCTCGACGACGCCCAGGCGCTGGCCCGTCAGCGTGGTGGCGACCAGCACGAACTGATCGCCCGGCTCGACCAGACCCAGGCGGCGCTGGAAGAGATCCAGAACCTCGCCCGGTTGCGGGCCGACGAGATCGCCGATCTGACGGGCCGCCTGGATCGCACCCAGGCGGCGCTGGAAGAAGCCCAGGCGCTGGCTGCCGCTCGCAATACCGAGACCGCTGCCGTTGCGGCGCGGTTGGATCAGACCCAGGCAGCCCTCGAGGATGCCCAGCGGCTTGCCGCAACCCGCGTCGACGAGACCGCCGCGTTGTCGGCGCGGCTCGATCAGACCCAGGCGGCGCTGGAGGAAACCCAGCGGCTCGCCGTGGAGCGTGCTGCCGAGGCCGAGAAACTGCAGGCGGCCGTCGAGTTCCTGCAAGGCCTCGTGGCCGAGCGGGACGCGACGATCGGCGCCCTCGAAGCCGCAATCACCGAGCGGGATGCGAGCATCGGCCGCCTGGATGTTGCAGCTGCCGAGCGGGACATGCGTCTTACCGATCAGGCTGCGCACATCGACGCGCTCACGGCGGCTGTTGCTGCCGCCGACGAGGAAACCCGCGTCTGGCAGGGCCGGCACGCGGAAGTGGTCAACTCCCGCGCCTGGCGCGCCGTTTCGGCGCTCGGCCTGACGCCCAAACCTTCCGGTGGGCGCTGAGCGCGGCCCGACCGATCACCCCATTCAATACTTCAAGAGTCGCAAAATGTCCCAAGTCTGGATGAACCTTCCGCTGACACCGACCAACGATCTCGTCAAGGACGAGGCGTCGGGCACCTGGACGTCTGTCGGTGACGATCCCCAGCTTTACGTTGATCTCGAAGCCAACGGCCAGGGCGGCCTGCAGGGCTGGGTGCACATCGAGCTTGAACTCGAGTTCATCGAGAACGCCCGCCGGCCCCAGCTGTTCTGGGACGACGGTTCGGGCTTCAGCGAGAGCAAGACCTGCCTGATGCCGCTGCCGGTGGGCGGGCGCAGCAGCCTGTTCCTGTTCTTCCACTACCCGCTGCGCGCGCTGCGGGTCGATCCGACCAACTGCGAGGCGAAGTTTCGCCTCGGCTCGCTGAAGGTGCGGCGCACCTCGCGGGTGGCGGCCGCTGCCTCGGCGGCGCGGCCCTACGTGCGCCGGGCGATCAAGAACCCGGGCCTGTACTGGCGCTTCGGCCGCGACGTGGTCGAACTGTGGCGCCTGAAGGGCTCGCACTCGGTGCGCCTGGCGGTGCAGGAGCTCATCTCCACCCAGAGCGGCGCCCAGATGCGCCAGTACGTGGGCACCCAGCTGGCCTTTGCCCGTCAGGGCATCGGCCGCAGCAAGTCCGAAGGGCGCAGCGGCGGCGGGGCGGTGAGCTTCGGCCACGGCCGGATGAAGAGCGCCGGCAAGAGCGAACGCATGCACATCGGCATCGGCCTCGTCGAGCACTTCGGCGACATCGTGGCCTGCGAGCCGGTGGTGCGTCACCTGCGCAAGCAGTACCCGGATGCCGAGATCTCGTGGGTGGTGCGCGACATCTTCCGCGAGCTGATCGACAACCATCCCGAGATCGACAACACCATCGCAGTCGACTGCCTGACCGACTGGATCAAGTGGCGCTCCCATGGCGCCTTCGACAAGATCGTCGACCTCCACGTGAATGGCCGCATCTGTCAGAGCTGCCGGATTCCCCTCAACAAGACCGAGGGCGATCTCACCATCACCGGCGACACCCATTTTGTTCACGGCAACCTGCTGCAGGCCATGACCAAGGGCGCCGGCCTCGAAGTGCCCGACGACGCGCCGCGCATCTACATCCCGGAAGTGGCCCGCACCACCGTCGATGGCCTGGGCCTGCCCGAGCGTTACGTGGTCTTCCACACCAAGTCGAACGCCGACGAGAAGGACTGGAACTTCGCCAACTGGAAGCGTCTCGCCCTCGAAGTCATCGAGATGGGCTACGACGTGGTCGAGATCGGCCTGTCGCCGAACATCCACGACGTGCCCAAGGGCTACCACAACTTCTGCGGCCGCACGACGCTGCTGGAGGCCGCCGAGATCATCCGCCGCGCCGCGCTGTTCGTCGGCGTCGAGAGCGGCCCCGGCCACTTCGCCAACGCGGTGGGCACCCGCTCGGTGATCCTCATCGGCCAGCTCCAGCGCTTCAAGACCTACAACCCCTACAGCGGCGATTTCGGCAAGGAAAAGAACATCATCTTCGCCCGCAACTCCGATGGCCCCGCCGCTGCGCTGGGCTACGAGCCGGTGCGCGACGCGGTGGTGAAGGGCCTGGGCGAGGGCGCTGCGGCGCCGGTAGCGGCCGTCTCGGTGGTCGAGCCGGCCAGGCCGACGGCGAGCCAGGACGTCGATCCGCGCCTGATCGCCTTCTACCTGCCCCAGTACCACCCGATCCCCGAGAACGACCACGCCTGGGGCAAGGGCTTCACCGAATGGCGCAACGTGGGCAAGTCCGGCGCCTTCTACGAAGGCCAGTACCAGCCGCGCCTGCCGGGCGAACTCGGCTACTACGACCTGCGCCTGCCGGAAGTCATGGAGCATCAGGCCGAGCTGGCCAAGGCCCACGGCATCCACGGCTTCTGCTACTACTACTACTGGTTCAACGGTCGGCGCCTGCTCAACAAGCCCCTCGACCAGATGCTGCGCAGCCGCAAGCCGGACATGCCCTTCTGCTTCTGCTGGGCCAACGAAAACTGGACCCGCCGCTGGGACGGCATGTCGAAGGAGATCATCGTTCCGCAGAACCACTGCCCGGAAGACGACCTCGCCTTCATCCGCAACCTCTTCCCGGCCTTCGAAGACCCCCGCTACATCCGCGTCGACGGCAAGCCGCTGTTGATCGTCTATCGCACCGATCTGTTCCCCGATCCGGCGATGACCGCCGAGCTGTGGCGCAACGAGGCCCGGAAGGCCGGCTTCGGCGATCTCTACCTGCTACGCTGCGAGAGCAACGACCCCTTCACCACGCCGGATTCCATCGGCTTCGACGCCTCCTACGAGGTGCCGACCTTCATCCTGCCGGACGAGCTCAAGCTCGACGACCTGGGCCCGCTCAAGGTGTCGCCGGATTGATTTCGTCGGCCGCATCTTCGACTATCGCAAGATCGTCGATTACTACTGCAACCGCCCGCCGGTTCCGTACAAGCGCTACCGCGACCCGATGCTGGCCTGGGACAACACCCCGCGCCACGGCAACCGCGCCACGATCTACCACAACGTGACGCCGGAGCTCTACGAGCGCTGGATGCGCGACTGCTATGAAGATGCCCGCCGCAAGTTCGTCGGCGAGGAGCGGCTGGTGTTCGTGAACGCCTGGAACGAGTGGGCCGAAGGTTCGTATCTGGAACCCGACCTGAAGTTTGGCCGGGCCTATCTGGAGGCGACTGCCCGAGCGGTGGGCCATCCTCTGGGCCGCTGAGCGGCGAGGACGCCATTTTCCCCGTTCGAGGTTTCCCGCCACGGCCCCCAGCCGGACGTGGCGGGGTCGCCTGAAGGCACTGCAGAGACAGGATCGGCCATGTTCTATTCCATCAACTTCCTCCGGTTCATCGCCAGCGTGGGCGTGGTGATCCACCACGCCCTCGGCTTTACGGGCACCCAGATCAGCGTGGGTGCGGCCGGCGTGGATGTGTTCTTCATCATCAGCGGGATCGTCATCGGTTTCTCCACCGGAGAAAAGACGACCCCCTATGCGTTCTTCGCCAAGCGTTTCATCCGGGTTCTGCCCTTGTACTGGCTGGCGACCTTTGCCTACCTGGGCTTCAAGTTCCTCGAGTGGAACGACCTGCCCCAGTCCGAGACATTCTGGCGCTCGATGCTGCTGTGGCCGGATTTCGGGACCGGCTGGCACCCGATCTACTACCCGGGTTGGACGCTGGGCTATGAGCTGTTCTTCTATCTGGTCTTTGGCACGATCTTCACCTTTGCCCGAAAGAACGCCGCCGCCCTCTGTGCGCTGGTGATGTGCTGCGTGTCGCTGGTGCTGATCCCGGTGCCGGGCAAGACGGGTGTCCATTTCGATAGCCGTCTGTGCTTCGAGTTCGTGTTTGGTCTGATCTTTGCCCACCTGTTCCTGAAGCGCCGGATGGTCATCGATCCGAAGCTCGGGACGGCCAGCGCCGTGGCGGCGCTCGTCATCTTCAGCCTCAACTACACCTCGAACGGGATCGACCGCGTGCTTGCCTGGGGCGTGCCGAGCCTGCTGCTCGTGATCGGTCTGTTCGCCCACGAGCGCTCGCCTTTCTTCCGTCGTCGTTTTGCCGTGATCCTGGGGGACGCCAGCTACTCCGTCTATCTCGTGCATATCACTGTCATCGAGTTCATCCTCGAGACGCTCAAGCGTAACGACGTCTCCGCTGAGGCGATCAAGGCACAGTGGCCGCTCACGCTGTTGGTGCTGGTGGGGGCGTCGGTGGCTGTCGGCGTGATGGTTCACCGATTCGTGGAACAGCCTCTCCTCGAATACCTGCGCCGCGTGCTGCTCGGCGGTGAGCGGTTGAAGACGCCGGTTGCCGATGTCGAGGCCGTCCTGCCGGTGGCGGAGGCGCCCGCGGACGTGCTCCCCGAGCCTGCTCCGTCGCCGGTCGTGCCGGCTGTTGCCGCGCCCAAGCCAGAGCCCGTTGCCGCACCGCCGCGCGTCCGCAAGCCGGTGGTTGTCGATGAGCGTCGTCTGCCGCTCCGGCTCGACTGGAAGCCGCTCGCGCTGCCCGTCCTGCTGGTCGGGGTCTTCCTGGCGTGGGTCATCTCCCGCGCCTTCGACTGGCCTCAGGCGGACGATTTCCTCCTCGTTGACTGGTTTCGTCGGCTCTTCATCACCGGCGAACTGGGCATTGGTGACGTGCTGACGCTCAAGAACGGACCGCACCCGGTCGGCTTCCAGGCCCTCGTCACGGTGCTGCTCTTCAAGGTCTTCGGGGTCAGCTTCAACCTGCTGGTGGGGCTCAACCTGCTCATCGCGGCCGCCTGCGGGCTGCTCCTCTCGGCCCTCGTGCTGTCCGACAGCAACAGCCGTCTCGTGAGATGGGTTGCGCCCGTCCTGCTGATGGTCGTCTTCCTGCATCCGATCCAGATGAACCACCTGGTGTGGCCTTTCGAGCTCGGGTTGTTCATGGTCAGCCTGGCCCTGGTGGCGAACGTGGCGCTGGTGGAATTCCGTGGTGTCCGGGCGGTTCCGTGGGTCGCCGCGGTGTGCCTGCTGGGCACCATGTCCACCGGACAAGGTGGTTTCCTGTGGGTGCTGGCGGGCCTGCACTTCCTGCTCTTCGGCGGCCCCGGGCGTTATGGCCGGGCCGGCGGCTTCCTGATGGCGTTCGTGGTGGTTTCGGCCTACCTGACGTCCAGCACCGGTGAAGTGAGCGGGCTGATGAACGATGGGGTCGGCGGCTTGATCCTTTACTTCGCGCAGCTGTTCGGTGGCGTCTTCGGTGTGCGCGGCACGCGCAGCACCTGGGTGCTCGGCGCGCTGGTGCTGGCTGTCGCCCTTGGCCTGGCAGTGGCCGCCATCGTTCGTCGGCAGGCAGCCCGGCCGATCGAGCGGGCGGGCGTGGTGCTGGTGGCAGGCGCCTTGCTGATGGCGGTCGGTTTCACACTGGCGCGCTACAAGTTCGGCATCGTGTGGGCGCTCGACCGTTTCCACGCAGCGCCGCTGCTGGTGCCGGTGCTGGCGGGCATCGTGCTGCTCGCGTCCCGCTATTTCGAGACGGGCGCATCCCTCGCGGCGCGCGGCCTTGCCTTGTTCGCCCAGGCCGGCGTTGTGGCAAGCGTGGTGATGGCGGTTCCGTACGCCACGGGGCGTTTCGACGAGCAGATCACCGCCCGGGGCTTCGGCATGGCCGTGGCGTGCGATCAGCAGGACGACCCTTACCTGGAAACCTCGGCGAGCGGCCTGGCCGACTGGAGCTTCTTCCTGCTGACCAAGAACCGTGACGTCCTGGCGCCCCTGTGTACCGACCGGCTGCCGGTCGATGCCCGTGCGTTGCTGAAGCTGCCGGACGACTTCGCTGGCTGGATCAGCCGCGAGCCGGCCACCGCCGATGGCCTGACCGCCCTGTGGCGGATCTACCAGACCCACGGCGACCTGCAGCGGGCTTTCCCGCCGAGCCAGCCCGACGTGGGCAAGAACCTGCTCATGTTTGCACGCAACAACGCGCTGACTGGCAGCCAGTACGAGAAGGACGTCCTTGGGCCCCATGCAGACCTTTACGTCCGGCTGCACGACGCCAAGTGATGGTGCTGATGAATGAACCGGCAGGCTTCCACCGGGCAAATCGTGGTGAGGTGAATTGATGACTGAAAACAACCTGGCTGTGACCGCTTATCCCGGTCGTGCACAATGGGTCGGCGCCGGCGCCGTTGTCGGGCTGGCCTTCCTGCTGTGCCTGTACTTCGTGCTGGCCTTCGGGGTGAATGTTCCGTTCTGGGATGAATGGGAGCTGCTGGCCCGCTTCCGCGAGATCTACGCCGGACGGATGAACTGGTGGGATCTCGCCCTCAGCAAGCACAACGAGCACCTCATCGGCTTTGCCTTCCTGGTGGGCAGCCTGCAACTGCTGCTGAGCGGTTTCGATTCAAAGCTGCAGCTGGTGTCGGGCGTGCTGATCCAGGCCCTGGCCTTCGGCATCATGGCCGCGGCGCTGTGGCGCAGCGTGCCGGAAGACCGCCGGCCGCTGTGGCTGGCCCTGTCGTCGCTGATCTGGTTCTCCCTGTCCCAGCACAAGAACCTGCTGTGGGGGTTTCAGACCGCGTGGTTCCTGGTCACCCTGCTGCTGGCGATCACCCTGGCGTGCCTGCATCGGGCCAAGAACCTTGAAGGCCGTGCCGGCGCCGGTCAGTGGGTGGCCCTGGCGGCGGCCAGCGCGCTGCTGGCGAGCTTCACGTCCACCCAGGGGGTGATCGTGTGGCTGGCGGCAGCGGTGTATCTGCTGGTGCGCGAGAGCTATCAGCTCGGCGCCTTCTTCCGCAGCCGCATCAGCCGTCTGTGGATGGTGGCGGCGGTGCTGGCCGGTGGCGCCTTCGTGTCCGTCTGGCTGCTCAAGGGCGGCGGCGGTGCGGGCGGCGGCGGCGACTTCTCGATGCGCGCCTTCGGCTACATCTTCGTGGGCATCCACGGCGCCTTCCTGGGCGACGTGGGCGTGCTGGGCGTGGCTGGCTTTGGGGCGGTGATGCTGGTCTTCGTGGGGCTCGCCCTCATCAAGGCGCTGGCCGCCCAGGACAAGGCGGGCTACGCGCTGCCGGTGGCGCTGATCGTCTTCGGGCTGGTGTTCGTGCTGCTGGTGGCCATCGGCCGCGCCAAGTTCGGCACCGGCGCTGCCCGCGATCCCCACTACACCGCCTATTCGCTGATGACCTTCTTCGGCGCGCTGACGATCTTCCTGCGCCGGGACGCCGCCGTGGCGGGCCGGGGCCTGATCGGGCTCGGTGCCGCGCTGTTCCCGGCGATGGTCGTGGTGGCCACCTTCGCATCCACCTACGACGCCGTGCTCAAGGGCATCGACTGGCGGCGCAGCCAGGGCCTGTCGGCCGCGACGCTGCTGAAGTTCCGTGATGCGCCTGATTTCGTCCTCGCCAGCCTGCTGTTCGGTGACGCGGGGCTGGTCCGCAGGAATGCCGAGTTCCTCGAATCGAACCGCCTCGGCGTGTTTGGCGATCCTCACCCGGTGCCCGAGGCGGTCAAGCCCTACGTCGACATGCCGCCGACCCTCGTCGCGTGGCAGGAGCGCTATCCGGATCGAAAGGCGGCCATCGTCCGAGCCTGGTGGGTGTATCAGATCGGCAACGACCTGCGCCGGGCTTTTGACCCGATGGCGGGCGATTTCGCCGAGCGCCTGATGGGGTGGTCCTACGGCGCATCGCGGGATGGCGACCACTACCTGAGTACCCACCTCAAGGATTTCGCGGCGGACTTCGAGGCCATGCACAAGGCCGAGGATGCGCGGAAGTCTGTAAAATAATGACGCTATGGTCGGTTCCGCTGATGCGGTGCTCCGGCATGTATGCAATTCGAAAGGATAGGGGTGCAGACCTGTTCAAAATTTGAGCCGCGCAACTGCCGGGTGCTGGTGGTTGGTGACGTGATGCTGGACCGCTACTGGTTTGGCGAGGTGAACCGGATTTCCCCCGAGGCGCCGGTGCCCATCGTGAAGGTGGGGCGCACCGAGGAGCGTCTTGGCGGGGCGGCCAACGTGGCGCGCAATGCGGCGGCCCTGGGTGCGCAGACCACCCTGCTGTCGGTGATCGGCTGCGACGAGGCGGGGGCGATCCTCCGTCGGCTGCTCGTCGAAGGCGGCATCGAGGCGTCCCTCAAGGAAGACCAGGAGTTCGACACCATCGTCAAGCTGCGGGTCATCGGCCGGCAACAGCAGCTCTTACGCATCGATTTCGAGACCACGCCGTCCCACGAGATCCTCCAGGCCAAGCTCGCCGAGTTTGCCCAGCGGGTGGCCGAGAGCGATGTGGTGATTTTGTCCGACTACGGCAAGGGCGGCCTCGCCCACATCGGCGAGATGATCCGCATCGCCCGTGCTGTCGGCAAGCCGGTGCTGGTCGACCCGAAAGGCGGCGACTACAGCAAGTACGCCGGCGCGACCGTCATCACCCCCAACCGCGCCGAACTGCGCGAGGTGGTTGGCGACTGGTCGTCCGAAGAGGAACTCGTCGCCAAGTCGCACAAGCTGCGTGCTGAGCTGGGCATTGATGCGCTGCTGCTCACTCGCAGCGAGGAGGGCATGACGCTCTTCACCGCCGATCAGGTGGTCAGCCACAAGGCTGAGGCGCGGGAGGTGTTCGACGTCTCCGGCGCCGGCGATACGGTGATCGCCACCCTCGGCGCCATGCTGGGGTCGGGCGCAGACTGGGCAGAAGCCATCCGGGTGGCAAACGTCGCGGCGGGCATCGTCGTCGGCAAACTGGGAACGGCCGTCGTCTCGCGGGAAGAACTCGCGGCGGCCCTGTAAGGGAACAACATGCATATCGTGGTTACCGGCGCAGCCGGCTTCATCGGCGCCAACATCGTCAAGGCCCTCAACGAGCGCGGGCTGACGAAGATCATCGTCGTGGACAACCTCTCCAAGGCCGACAAGTTCAAGAACCTCATCGACTGCGACATCGTCGACTACCTGGACAAGCAGGATTTCCTCGCCCGCCTCAAGGCCGGCGAGTTCGACGGCAAGGTCTCGGCGATCTTCCATGAGGGCGCGTGCTCCGACACCATGGAGACCGACGGGCGCTACATGATGGAGAACAACTACCGGTACTCCCTCGCGCTGCTCGACTGGTGCCAGGCCCAGGGCGCGCAGTTCCTGTATGCCTCCAGTGCCGCCACCTACGGCGCCAGCACTGTGTTCAAGGAGGAGCGCCAGTACGAAGGCCCGCTCAACGTCTATGGCTACTCCAAGTTCCTGTTCGACCAGATCGTGCGCCAGCGTCTGGCGGCCGGGGCCACCTCGCAGATCGTCGGCTTCCGCTACTTCAACGTCTATGGCCCGCGGGAATCCCACAAGGGCCGCATGGCGTCGGTGGCCTTCCACAACTTCAACCAGTTCCGGGCCGAAGGCAAGGTGAAGCTCTTCGAGGGCTCCCACGGCTATCCGGACGGCGGCCAGATGCGCGACTTCGTGTTTGTCGGCGACGTGGCCAAGGTCAACCTGTTCTTCTTCGACAATCCGGGCAAGTCGGGCATCTTCAACCTTGGCTCCGGTCGCGCCCAGAGCTTCAACGACGTGGCCGTGGCGGCCGCCAATGGCTGCCGCCGTGCCGCCGGCGAGGCACCTCTGTCCTTAGCCGATCTTCGGGAGCAGGGCGTGCTCGAATACGTCGCCTTCCCCGAAGCCCTCAAGGGCAAATACCAGGCCTTCACCCAGGCCGACCTCACCCGTCTGCGGGCCGCCGGTTACGAGGCGCCGATGACCACCGTCGAAGACGGCGTGGCGCAGTACGTGGATTGGCTTAACAGTTGCAATGCCTGAGGCCGGAAGCGACATGGGAGCCATGGAATCGGTGGTGATGGCCAGCCTGCGCGAGGCGCGGCAGGCCCTGGACGCAATGCTCGACAGCCCGGCCGTGGTGGCCGCGGTGGCCCGGGCCGGCTCGGCGCTGGCCAAGGCGCTGGACGCTGGCGGGCGGGTGTATTCGTGCGGTAACGGCGGCTCGATGTGCGACGCGATGCACTTCGCCGAAGAGCTCTCCGGCCGCTACCGGCAGGATCGCCCGGCCCTCGGTGCCGCGGCGATCAGCGATGTGGGCCACCTGACCTGCGTCGGCAACGACTACGGCTACGACCGGGTCTTCGCCCGCTACGTCGAGGGCCACGGTCGCGCCGGTGACTTCCTGCTCGCCATCAGCACCAGCGGCTCGAGCCCCTCGGTGCTCAACGCCGTGGCGGCAGCCCGGGCCCGGGGCATGCAGGTGATCGGCCTGCACGGCCGGCCGGGTTCGCCCCTCGCCCAGATTTGCGACTTCGACATCTGCACACCCGCTGGCGCTTTTGCCGACCGGGTCCAGGAATGTCACATCAAGGTGATACACATCCTGATCGAGATCGTCGAGCGCCAGCTTTTTCCACAGAACTACGCGTGACGGCGTAGCGCGCCGCACCGGTATGGAGAGCCGTACATTTGAATTGCCTGCTGGATTTCGAGGGGATGCGATGAGCGACGACGCAAACATCCCCCTCTGCGTCGACCTCGACGGCACGCTGCTGGATTCCGATCTGCTGGTCGAAGCCGGGCTGGCCTTCGTCCGCGCCAATCCGCTGCGGGCGCTGGCGCCGGTGGGCTGGCTGGCGTCGGGCGGCAAGATCGGGCTGAAGGCGCGCATCGCCAGCGAGGTGGATCTCGACGTCACCTGCCTGCCCTACAACAAGGCGGTGCTGGCGGTGATCGAGGCGGAGAAGGCCAAAGGGCGGCAGATCGTCCTCGCGACCGCCAGCCACATCAGCTACGCCCGGCGCATCGCCGAGCACCTGCAGGTCTTCGACAGGGTGCTGGGTACCGAGGATGTAAACCTCTCGTCCCGCCGCAAGGCCGAGCGCCTGATCGCCGACTACGGCGACAAGGGCTTCGACTACATGGGCAACTCGTCGGTCGATCTGCCGGTCTGGAAGCACTCCCGAAAGGCCTGGGTGGTCAATGCCTCAAAGGCGGTGGTACGGCTGGCCGAAGGGCAGGGCAACGTCGAGAAAGTGATCGACACCCGCGGCAACGTGCTGCTCACCTGGGCCAAGGCGCTGCGCTTCCACCAGTGGATGAAGAACCTGCTGGTCTTCGCGCCGCTGCTGGCCGCCCATCAGGTCGGCCACCTCGATCTGGTGCTGCGCGGCATCTTCACCTTCTTCGTCTTCGGGCTGTGCGCGTCCAGCGTGTATGTGCTGAACGATCTGCTCGACCTGCCCGACGACCGCCATCACCCCACCAAGCGCAACCGGCCCTTCGCCGCCGGGAAGCTGTCGGTGTTTGCCGGGCTGGCGGTGGCGCCGCTGTTGCTGATCGCCGCCTTTGGCGGTGCGCTGTGGCTGCTGCCCTGGAAATTCACCGCCACGCTGGCCACTTACTACGTGCTCACCCTGGCGTATTCGCTGGTGCTCAAGCGCGTGATGATGGTCGATGTGATCGCCCTCGGGATGCTCTACACCATCCGCATTGTCGGCGGCGCCTTCGCTTTCGGGCTCGATCTGACGTTCTGGATCCTGGCCTTCTCGATGTTCATCTTCCTCAGCCTGGCGCTGGTCAAGCGCTATGCCGAGCTGGTGGATGCCCGCAAGAAGGGTAAGGAGGCCAAGGCCCGCGGGCGCGGCTACTCCCCGTCGGATCTGGAAATGCTGTCGTCCCTCGGCGCCGCATCCGGCTACCTGTCGGTGATGGTGCTGGCCCTGTACATCCAGGATGAGCACACTATTTCCTTGTACCGACACCCCGAGTTCATCTGGCTGAGCTGCCCGCTGCTGCTGTTCTGGGTGTCGCGCACCTGGATGCTCACCCATCGGGGCGAGATGCACGACGACCCGGTGGTCTTCGCGATCAAGGATCGGGTGAGTCTGGTGGTCGGCGTGCTGTTCGGTGTGATCTTCTGGATGGCCCGATGAGCATCGGCAAGCTGAGCTCCTGGGGCCGCTACCCGCGCTTCCCGCAAACCGGCCACGGCATCGGCTGGCGCTCTGAAGTGCCGGGCGAGCTCGCCCGCGTGGCAGCCGAGCACGGCACGCTGCTGCCCTTCGGCAATGGCCGCAGCTACGGCGACAGCTGCCTCGCGACGAGCGATCAGGTGCTCCATCTGCGCCCCCTCGACCGCTTCATCAGCGCCGACTGGCAGACCGGCATCATCCGCGCCGAAGCCGGCGTGACGCTCGACGAAGTGCTGCGGCTGGCGATTCCCCGCGGCTGGTTCCTGTTGGTCACGCCGGGTACCAAGTTCGCCACCCTCGGCGGCGCCGTCGCCAACGATGTGCACGGCAAGAACCACCACGTGCGCGGCAGTTTCGGCTGCCACGTGCGGCGCTTCGGGCTGGTGCGCTCGGATCGCGGCCGGCTCGAGGTCGCCCCCGGCGACGCCGACGGCCTCTTCGCCGCCACCATCGGCGGGCTCGGGCTCACCGGCATCATCGACTGGGTCGAGCTGCAGCTCATGCCCATCAAGAGCAGCCTCGTCGATGTGGTGAACATCCGCTTCAATTCGCTGGACGAGTTCTTTGCCCTCTCGCGGGAGCTCGACGGCCAGCACGAATACGCCGTGGCCTGGATCGACTGCGCCGCCCGCGGCGCATCGGCGGGGCGGGGCATCTACATGGTGGGCGACCACGCGCCGGAAGGCGGGCTCGCCTACGACGACAAGCCCAAGCTCAGTGTGCCGCTGGTGCCGCCCATCTCGGCGATCAACTCGGTGTCGCTGCGGGTCTTCAACCACTTTTATTACAACGCCGCCAAGCCCGGCCGGCACCCGGGGCGCGTGGGCTACGAGCCGTACTTCTATCCCCTCGACCGCATCCTCCACTGGAACCGCATTTACGGCCCCAAGGGCTTCCAGCAGTACCAGTGCGTGATCCCGGAATCCGCTGGCGGCGCGGCCATCGGCGACATGCTGGACGCCATCGCCGCGGCCCACAGCGGCTCCTTCCTGGCGGTGCTCAAGCGCTTCGGCGACGTGGCCTCGCCGGGCCTGTTGTCCTTCCCCGAGGCTGGCGCCACGCTGGCCCTGGATTTTCCCGAGCACGGCGACGCCACCGCGAAGCTCTTCGCCAACCTCGACGCCATCGTGCGCGCCGCCGGCGGACGCATCTACCCGGCCAAGGACGCCCACATGGGCGGCGAGTTCTTCCGCGCCTGCTACCCCCAATGGACACAGCTCGAAGCCCTGCGCGATCCGGCCCTGTGCTCCCGTTTCTGGAAACGAGTCACCCAAGCATGAAAAACATCCTGATCGTCGGCGCCACATCCGCCATTGCCGCTGCCTGCGCGAGGCGCTGGTGCGAGGGCGGGGCGCGCTTCTACCTCGTCGGCCGCAATGCCGACAAGCTCCGCCAGGTGGCGGATGATCTGTCGGCTCGTGGCGCCGAGGTGCACACCTGCGAGCTCGACCTGAACTTCCTCGAAAGCCACGCCAGCCTGGTGCGCGAAGCCTTCGCCTGGCTCGGCCGGGTCGATGTGGTGCTCGTTGCCCATGGCACCCTGCCTGACCAGAAAGCCTGCGAGCAGGACGCCGAGCTGGCGATCCGCGAATTCACCAGCAACGGCCTGTCGGTCATCAGCCTGCTCACCCATCTGGCCAACCCGATGGAAGCCCAGGGCTCCGGCAGCATTGGCGTGATCTCGTCGGTGGCGGGCGACCGCGGCCGGCCGTCCAACTATCTGTACGGCTCCGCCAAGAGCGCCGTCACCGCGTTTTGCGGTGGCCTGCGGGCGCGGCTGTTCAAGGCCGGCGTCAATCTCACCACCATCAAGCCGGGCTTCGTGGATACGCCGATGACCAAGGGCCTGCCGCTCCCGGCGCCCCTGGTGGCGACGCCGGAGCAGGTGGCCGCCGACATCGCCAAGGCCATGGACGCCGGCAAGGGCACGCTCTACACCCGCTGGTTCTGGCGCTACATCATGCTCATCATCATCCACATCCCGGATCGCATCTTCCGCAAGATGAGCATGTGACGCGCGCCGGCCCGTCATCCCGAATTCCGTAACGCAGAAATCCAAGCCGACACCCATGAACAAGAACATGAAGATCGTCCTGCCCGGCGGCGCTGGCCTGGTGGGCCAGAACCTCGTCGCGCAGCTCAAGCGCCAGGGTTATACCAACCTGGTGGTGCTCGACAAGCACGTCACCAACCTGGGCATCCTGCGCAAGATGCACCCGGACATCGTCGCCGAGCTCGTCGACCTCGCCGACCGCGGCGACTGGGAGAAGCACCTCGCCGGCGCCGAAGTGGTGGTGATGCTCCAGGCCCAGATCGGCGGCACCGACTACACCGAATTCGAGCGCAACAACATCACCTCGACCAAGAACGTCATCGAGGCCATGCGCGCCCATCAGGTGCCGTACTACGTGCAGATCAGCTCGTCGGTGGTCGAATCGGTGGCCGACGACTGGTACACCAACACCAAGAAGGCCCAGGAAGAGATCGCGCTGGCCAGCGGTTTCCCGCTGGTTGTGCTGCGCCCCACGCTGATGTTCGGCTGGTTCGACCGCAAGCACCTGGGCTGGCTGTCGCGCTTCATGCAGAAGGTGCCGGTGTTCCCCATTCCCGGCCACGGCCGCTACCTGCGCCAGCCGCTGTACGTGGGCGATTTCTGCCGCGTCATCATCAGCAGCATCGAGCACCGCACCCAGGGCGTGTACAACATCTCGGGGCTTGAGGAGGTCGATTACATCGACATCATCCGCGAGATCAAGAAGGCCACCAAGGCCGGCTGCTGGATCGTCAAGATTCCCTACAGCCTGTTTCACGGGCTGCTGGCCACCTGGGCGCTGTTCGACAAGAAGCCGCCCTTCACCACCCAGCAGCTCGCCGCGCTGGTGGCCCGGGATGTGTTCGAAGTCATCGACTGGCCGGGCATCTTCCAGGTCAAGGCCACGCCCTTTGCCAAGGCCATCGACGAAACCTACAACGACCCCGAGTACGGCTCGGTCGTGCTGGAGTTCTGAGCCATGGCCAAACAACGCATCGCCGTGCTCGGCGCCGGCCCGATGGGGCTGGCGGTGGCCTACCAGCTGGCCCGCGACGGACATCAGCCGATCATCTTTGAAGCCGACGACCGGGTGGGCGGCATGACCGCCACCTTCGATTTCGGTGGCCTCGACATCGAGCGCTACTACCACTTCCACTGCATCTCCGACACCGCGTTCTTCCAGGTGCTCGACGAGCTGAAGCTCGCCGACAAGATGCGCTGGGTGTCCACCAAGATGGGCTACTACTACCAGGACAAGGTGGTGCCCTGGGGCAACCCGGTGGCGCTGCTCAAGTTCCCGGGGCTCAGCCTCGTCGCAAAGTTCCGCTACGCGCTGCACGCCTTCCTGTCGGTCAAGCGCGACGACTGGAAGCCGCTGGATCACCTGGAGGCCTCCGCGTGGATCCGCCGCTGGGTGGGTGCCGAGGCCTACGAGGTGCTGTGGCGCCGGCTGTTCGACTACAAGTTCTACGACCACGTGGGGAATCTGTCTGCCGCGTGGATCTGGAGCCGCATCCGCCGCATCGGCCGCTCCCGCTACAACATCTTCAAGGAAAAGCTCGGTTATCTCGAGGGCGGCTCCAACACCTTCCTGTCGGCCATGAAGGCCGACATCGAAGCCCGCGGCGGCGAGTTCCGCTTCAGGCAGGCCGTCACCCGCGTGCGCATGGAAGGTGGGGCGGTGAAGGGCGTCGAGACGGCCCAGGGCTTCGAGGCCTTCGACCGCGTGGTGAGCACCATCCCGCTGCCCTACGTGCCCGGCGTGATGCCCGACCTGCCGGCCGACGTGCTGGCCAAGTTCAAGGCCCAGAAGAACATCGCCGTGGTGTGCGTGATCTGCAAGCTCAAGAAGCCGCTCACCGACAACTTCTGGCTCAACGTGAATGATCCGGCGATGGACATCCCCGGGCTGGTGGAATACACCAACCTGCGCCCGCTGGATCACCACATCGTGTATGTGCCTTACTACGTGCCGGGCGAGCATCCCAAGTTCCAGGAGCCCGACGAAGTCTTCCTGGCCAAGGTGAAGCGCTACCTCCAGGAGATCAACCCGGCCCTTGCGGACGATGACTTCATCGACATCCGCGCGAGCCGCTACCGCTACGCCCAGCCCATCTGCCAGCCGTCCTTCCTCGACAGCCTGCCGCCGGTGGCGTTGCCGGTGAAGGGCCTGTGGGTGGCGGATACGTCGTACTACTACCCCGAAGACCGGGGCATCTCCGAGAGCATCGGCTTCGGTCGTAACCTGGCGAAGCAGGCGGCGGCGTGATCCGTCACTTCGCGTCGCGCCAGTTTCTGGTCTTCCTGCTGACCGGCGGCTTTGCCGCTGCGGTCAACTTCGGCAGCCGCATCGTCTACAACCAGTGGACGGATTTTTCGGTGGCGGTGGTGCTGGCCTACCTCACGGGCATGGTCACCGCCTTCGTGCTGGCCAAGCTCTTCGTGTTCAAGGAGAGCACCCAGTCCGTCAAGCACTCGGCCCTGTGGTTCTGCCTGGTCAATGGGGTGGCGGTGGTGCAGACCTGGCTCATCAGCATGGGCCTCGCCTATTACCTGCTGCCCTGGCTTGGCGTCACTCGCTTCGTGCCCGAGATCGCCCATGCCGCCGGGGTGATCTTTCCGGTGTTCACCAGCTACATCGGCCACAAGCGCTTCTCCTTCCGGTAAGCGCCCATGAAGATCAGGCGCGCCATCGGCGGCTGGAGCATCGTCGCCGGGCTGTATTTCGTGGCGCTGCTGTGGGCTGATTCCAAGACCGGCGTGCTCCGCCGCCTGCCCGAACTGGCGCCCATGCTGCCGGTGCTGGTCGCCGCCACCCTGGCCTCCATCGCCCTGCGCTTTGCCCGTTGGCAGTGGCTGCTGCGCCGGGCCGGTTACGCGGTGCCGGTGGGGCACAGCCTGCTGGCCTACGTGGCCGGCTTCGCCTTCACCGCCACGCCAGGCAAGGTGGGCGAGCTGCTGCGGGTGCGCTACCTCGTCACCGCGGGCGTGCCGGCGTCGCGGGTGGTGAGCGCCTTCGTCTATGAACGCCTGTTCGATCTGGCCGCGGTGCTCCTCATCGCGCTACCGGCGGCGGCGGAATTCCATGTGTTTGGCGTCGCGGCAACCTTCGTCGGGCTGGTGTTTGGCGCCGTCGGCCTGATGGCCGCCAATCCGCGCCTGGGGCAACGGGTCGTCGTAGCTTTCCGCCGCGCCGGCATGCTGCGCATCGCCCGGGTCGTCCGCGCCATCGTCGCCGGGCTCGCCAACATCCGCCTGTGGGCCACGCTGCCGGACATGCTGCTGTCCCTCGTCGCCGGCATGGGCGCGTGGCTGGTCACGTCCTGGTCCTTCGTCTATCTGCTTGCCGCCCTTGGCATTCATCTTGAGGGCTTCAAGGCGCTGGCGCTGTTCCCAGTTGCGATGCTCGCCGGCGCCGCGTCGATGCTGCCCGGCGGGCTGGGCTCGACCGAAGCCACGCTGGTCGCATTGCTCACCCTCGGCGGCGCCGCGCTGGTACCCGCCACCCTGGCGGCCGTCGGCATCCGCCTCGCCACCCTGTGGCTGGCGACGGTGATGGGGATGGGGGCTTTTGGGTGGTTGGAGGCGCGGCGGGGGGAGGGGTAGGTGGCCGGTGATCGGCCTTAGCCGACGTTCATGCTGATGCGCTAGAATGCTGATTGTCGGCCATAAGCGGACGGTCACCTGCCTCAGTGAGCAGATGTCTGAGCGACTGCTTGAATCTAAAACATGCCAGAAAGCGTATCCCCGCCGCTCGACGACGACAGACCTAAAGTTAGGTATCACATTGACAGGCTCGCTTTGGCGAGCGATTTCGTCTCGGGGCTGAGGGTTTTCTCCACCGATTGTTAGTTAACTATACAAAATCTATAGATTTGGCAACGCGATTTTTAAGCGCATTTCAATAAACCATCCAAGATCCAAAGATGATCGACTACGAAATTGCACGTAAGAACCTTGAAGCTTTGACGCAGAGGTACGCTGAGTTCGGGGTAAAGAACGAAGCGGAAACTCGATTCCATTTCATTGATGTCTTGTTAACCGACTGTCTCGGTTGGGATAGGGCTGATATCGACCTCGAAAAATACCTCAGCGGCGAACGAAGTGATTATGAGCTTGGTAGTCCTGTCGCTCTGATTCTGGAAGCAAAACGCGACGCTGTAAGTTTCGAAATTCCTTTACGGAAACGCGGAAAGTTGCTGGTACCTTTACGACAGCTAATGGACCTTAGCGACGAAGCTCGGGGAGCCGTCGAGCAGGTGCATGGGTACTGCTCTCGACGTGGGGTTAGATATGCGGCTATTTGCAATGGCCCTCAGCTGATTGTCTTTGTCGCTGTACGCACGGATGGAAAGTCGCCACTCGAAGGGCAGGCGTTGGTCGTCGACGGGTTTGAGCAGATGCGGAAAGAATTTTCGACCATCTTTAACCTGATCTCGCCTCTTGGAGCGATGTCAAATAAGCTTCTTGCTTACCTTGACGCTCACGGTATCGTGGGAATCCCCGAAAAAATATCTACACGGTTACAGAGCCACCCATCGTTTAGGTATCAGAGTGCATCACAAAACAGCTTACGTATGGTGGCAGAACTTCTTCTTGAGGACATCGCACGTACGGCAGACCTTGAAAAACGTTTCTATCGCGAATGTTACTGCGAAAGTGGTCCATTAGCGCAGGATGCGCTGATTAGCAAAAATCTACTTAAAACCCGGTACGCGGCGCTTTTTCATCCAAGTGAGGAAGCTCCCGCGGTTGTTCCTGTTAAATCGAGGGACAAAGCTGCATCATCGGACATGCTCGCCGAGAGCTTGTCACGTCGGCCGATTATATTGCTGGGAGATGTTGGTGTAGGGAAGACCTCATTCATCAAGAATCTGATGCTTGTTGAGGCTGAAGAAGAGTTCAAACGATCAATTTATGTATATTTGGATTTGGGCGTTAATGCATTTCTGCACGATGCTTTGGAAGACTATGTGCGCAGAGAAGTGGAGCGGCAGCTTTACGAAAAATATAATATTGACACGAGCTCAGATGGCTTTATAAAAGACGTCTATCGTGAAGATATAAAGCGTTTTAAGAATGGACTGTACGGGCAATACGCTAATTCAAATCCAGCCTTGTACGAGGAGAAGCTGGTCGATTTTCTTAGCAAGAAAATTGCCGCAAGCGAAGAGCATCTGAGTTTGGCGATCAAGTACATCCAAAAGTCCACTAGCAAACAGGTGATCGTTATTTTCGACAACGTCGACCAGCGAGAACTGAATATACAACAAAAAGCGTTTATTGTTTCACAAGGTGTTGCGCAACACTGGGGGGCTATCGTTTTTCTTTCGGTGAGGCCGAATACTTTTCACCAATCCAAGCGAACCGGAGCGCTTTCGGCATATCCTAATAAGGTGTTTTATATAATGCCGCCGCGACCTGAGCTTGTATTAGAAAAACGGCTCATATTTGCTCTAAATGTCGCGGAGGGGCGCTTGCCTATCGAGTCAATATCAAGCGTCAGCTTAAACCTGGAAAGCATAGCTTGGTTTTTGAAAGCGCTTCTATACGCATTACGCAACAACCCAGCTGTTGCCGAATTTCTATCGAACATTACCGGAGGAAATGTTCGATCAATGATTGACTTTGTAACTAAGTTTACTGGCAGCCCCAATGTCGATAGCGACAAAATAATAGAGTTGTACAGGGAGACGGGGGAGTATCTCATACCTGTTCACGAGTTTTCTAAAGCCGCACTCCTTGGTGATTACTCAAACTATGATCCTCACTCATCGCTGGCTATGAATATTTTCGATGTCAGGTTTCCTGATTGTCGAGAGCATTTTTTGTGCCCTTTAATTTTGGCCTATCTCAATTACGACTCCACACACCGAAACAAAGAGGGCTTTGTTACAGCAACCAAGATAAAGCAGGAGATGCAGTCGCATGGCTTTGGGGTTGAACAGACTGAAAGTGCGCTGCGTCGAATGACAAATAAAAAATTAATTGAGACCACGCTGCGAATAACGTTTGAGGAAACGTCTGGAACGGAATGTGCGGAAAATCTAACCGACTCCTTTAGAATTACTACGATTGGAGCCTACCATCAAGTGCGCTGGTGTAATACTTTTGCATATATTGATGCAATGGTATTCGACACCCCAATCTTCGAGTCTAACGCTGCAAAGCAGTGTGGGACAGAGATTGAGTCATTTGATATTCGTCATCGATACTTTCGGGCGACGAATTTCCGCGATTATCTTTCGCACAGTTGGGATTGCGCCGGAATCGCAGCGCCGTATTTTAATTGGAAGACATTGCTCGCGGCAGGAGCTGCAACATTTGAAAGTGTTGCCAGACATATCGATGGAAGGAAGCATTCTGGCGCGTCAGTACGCGGTAGTGGTAGACGTTAGAGATTAAGAAATATTGGTATCTTATCGGGAGTCCTCGAACAAAACCAGTTGCTCGCAATAGCTACATCCGTGGCTCCGCCGCACTATACGACGGTCACCGGAGACGTGTGATATGGCTTAATTCTGAAATGTGCAAAGTGGCAGTTGTGGACCAGATAGCAGACTTTTAGTTAACTGGCTCAAACGGCCGCTCAGGCCGATAACCCGTCACTCACCTCAGTCTCAAATGGGCTTGATGGTATCGCCTGATCTGGGCGTTGATGGCGCAGTCTGGAGTGGAGTGCCCGCCGTGCCCTTGATTCGCTCTTCAGACTGGCGCACCCACCTTGCAGCATCCCAGAATCCCTTGCCTGGCACGGGTTTCGCGACGTTCGCTGGTGGCGTAGGGCGATTCACGATTCACGCCGGGCACTTTGTCGACGCTCTCCGTGCCCAGGTGGCGTCTCCCGGCGATTGCGTGGCGACGCTGGATCGTTGCGTCACATGACAAAACCTTCGAGAGGCGTGTAGCAATGATTGCGAGGCGGCTCTGGACGATTGAGTCATGCCTCCCGGAGGTTTTGTCACGTCACTCCGGCGTCGGGAGGCGGGGCTGGATGCGTGCTTGCGCCAGCGCCAAAAAAAAGGCTGCCCTGGGGCAGCCCTTGATGCTGTGCAGTGCCGGGGATCAGACCACGGCTTCCTGCTTTTCCTTCTTCACCTGCATGAACTGTTCGCGGCTCACGCCGAGCCACATGACCAGCGGGCTGGCGACGAGGACGGAGGAGTAGATGCCGAAGCAGATGCCGATGGTGAGGGCCAGCGAGAAGTAGTAGAGGGTCTCGCCGCCGAACAGCAGCATCGAGAGGACCATCATCTGGGTGCTGCCGTGGGTGATGATGGTGCGGCTGATGGTGCTGGTGATGGCGTGGTCGAGGACCTGCGGGGTGGTGAGGCCGCGCTTCTTCTTGAAGGTTTCACGCACCCGGTCGAACACGACGACCGATTCGTTCACCGAGTAGCCGAGCACGGCGAGGGTGGCGGCGAGCACCGGCAGCGAGAACTCCCACTGGAACAGCGCGAAGAAGCCCAGGATGATGATGACGTCGTGGAGGTTGGCGATGATGGCCGACACGGCAAAGCGCCATTCGAAGCGCATCGCCAGGTAGAGCACGATGCCGCCGATCACCAGCAGCAGGGCCATGGCGCCGTCGGAGGCGAGTTCCTTGCCCACCTGCGGGCCGACGAATTCGACGCGGCGCAGCTCGGCCTTGGGGCCGTCGATGGCGGCGAGGCTGGCCATTACCTTCTCGCTGACCTTGGCGGTCTCGTCGCCGGAGCGGTTGGGCAGGCGGATCAGCACGTCGCGGGAACTGCCGAAGTTCTGCACCTGGGCGTCCTGGTAGCCTTCCTTGCCGAGGGCGTCGCGGAGCTTTTCGAGGGCCGGGGGCTCGGCGTAACTGACTTCCATCAGGGTGCCGCCGGTGAACTCGACGCTGAAATGCAGGCCCTTGGTGGCCAGGAAGAACACCGCGAGCAGGAAGGTGATCAACGAGATGACGTTGAACACCAGCGCGTGCTTCATGAAGGGGATGTCTTTGCGGATCTTGAAGAATTCCATGGCGGTGATGCGCTCCGTGCTGGAGTTGATGTTGCTGAGGTTGCCGTTGTCGGACTGAAGTCCGACCTACAGGGTGCTGCGGGGGCGGGGATTTGTAGGTCGGGCTTCAGCCCGACGCCCCGCCCGGGGGCATCAGATACCCGGTTTCCACACCTGGCCGATGGCGAGCTTTTCGAGCTTGCGCTTCTTGCCGTAGATCAGGTTGACCAGCCCGCGCGAGACGAGGATGGCGCTGAACATGGAGGTGAGGATGCCCAGGCAGTGCACCACCGCAAAGCCACGCACCGGGCCGGAGCCGAAGACCAGCAGGGCGATGCCCGCGATCAGGGTGGTGACGTTGGAGTCGAGGATGGTGTCGAAGGCCCGGTCGTAGCCGGCGTGGATGGCGGCCTGCGGGCTGGAGCCGTTGCGCAGCTCTTCGCGGATGCGTTCGTTGATCAGCACGTTGGCGTCGATGGCCATGCCGAGGGTCAGCGCGATGGCCGCGATGCCGGGCAGGGTGAGCGTGGCCTGGAGCAGTGACAGCAGGGCCACCAGCAGCAGCAAGTTGGACGCCAGCGCGAGCACCGACACGAGGCCGAACAGCATGTAGTAGATGCACATGAAGATGGCGATCGCCACGAAGCCCCACAGGGTGGAGTGGAAACCCTTGGAGATGTTCTCGGCGCCGAGGCTCGGGCCGATGGTGCGTTCCTCGATGATCTCCATCGGGGCGGCCAGCGAGCCGGCGCGCAGCAGCAGCGCGGTGTCGGTGGCTTCTTCGGAGGTCATGCGGCCGGAGATCTGCACGCGGCCGCCGCCGATCTCGGCGCGGATCACCGGGGCGGTGACGACTTCGCCCTTGCCCTTTTCGATCAGCAGGATGGCCATGCGCTTGTTGATGTTCTCGCGGGTGATGTCCTTGAAGATGCGGGCGCCGGCGGAATCGAGCGTGAGGTGCACGGCGGCTTCGTGGGTCTGGCCGTCGAAGCCGGGCTGGGCGTCGGTGAGGCGCTCGCCGGTGAGGACGACCTGCTTCTTGACCAGCAGCGGGTTGCCGCCACGCTCGGTGTAGAGCTCGGTGCCCGGCGGCACGTTGCCCTGCAGCGCGGCTTCGAGGCCGCCCGGGGTGTCGTCCACCAGGCGGATCTCGAGGGTGGCGGTGCGGCCCAGGATGTCCTTGGCCTTGGCCACGTCCTGCACGCCGGGCAGTTGCACCACGATGCGGTCGAGGCCCTGCTGCTGGATCACGGGTTCGGCGACGCCGAGTTCGTTGATCCGGTTGTGCAGGGTGGAGATGTTCTGGCGGATGGCGAATTCCTGGATGGTCTTCTGGGCCAGGGGGGTGAGGCTGGCGGTGAGCTTGTAGTCGGCGCCGTCCTGGCCTTCGACGAGCTGAAGATCATTGTTGGCGGCGGAGATCACGCTCTTGGCGCGGGCCTGGGTTTCGGTGTCGCGGAACTTCACGACGACGGCGGCGCCTTCACGGCCGATGCCGGCGTGACGGACGTTCTTGTCGCGCAGCAGGGTGCGCAGGTCGCCAGCGGTGGCATCGAGGCGCTTGGTGACGGCGCCCTTCATGTCCACCTGGAGCAGGAAGTGCACGCCGCCGCGCAGGTCGAGGCCCAGGTACATGGGCAGCGCGTGGATCGAGGTGAGCCACTGGGGGCTGGCCGACAGCAGGTTGAGCGCGACCACGTAGGACGGGTCGGCGGCATCCGGGTTGAAGGCCTTCTCGATGGCGTCCTTGGCCTTGAGCTGGGTGTCGGTGTCGCGGAAGCGGGCGCGCACGCTGGTGAGATCGGCGAACAGGCCGTCATGGGCGATGCCCGCGGCCTTCAGGCTCTCCTCGACGCGGGCCATGGTGGCGGTGGCGTCGAGCTTGAGGGTGGCCTTGCCGCTGGAGACCTGGACGGCGGGCACCTCTCCGTAGAAATTCGGCAGGGTGTAGATCAGTCCCCACAGCAGGACGATGCCGATGAGGAGATTTTTCCAGAGAGGGTAGCGGTTCATGGTCTGGCGAAAAGGAGAGGAAACGGGTGATGCAGAGACGGTGCTGCGATGCGAAACGGCCGGAGCAGGGCCCCGGCCGGATGGCGATCAGATCGACTTGAGGGTGCCCTTGGGGAGCACGGCGCCGATGGATTGCTTCTGGACGACGATCTGGGTGTTGGGGGCCACTTCGACGTGCACGTAGCCGTCGCTGATCTGGGTGATCTTGCCGACGATGCCGCCCTGGGTGAGCACTTCGTCGTTCTTCTGCAGACCTTCGAGGAGAGCCTTGTGCTCCTTGGCGCGCTTCATCTGCGGACGGATCATCAGGAACCACAGCACGATGAACATGAGGATCATCGGCAGGAGGCTGGTGAACGTGGACATCGGGTCTTGCGCGGCGGCCGGGGCGGCCTGGGCAAAGGCGTTGGAAATCAGCACATTGAACTCCGGTGAGGGATGCAAAGGCCGAATTATATCAGCGGGGGGAGGGGCGGCGACCGGTTTGCGCCGTCAGCGGTTGGGCAAAACGGGCGGTGCACGCGGGCTGGCATGAAATCCTGATCCGGAGGCGGGGGGGTGTAGGGGCGACTTCAGTCGCCCGCGGGCGCCGGGCCATGGGTCGGCGCCTGGTGGAGGTGTGGGTGGGCGACTGAAGTCGCCCCTACGAAGGGAGCGGTGGAGGCACCCTCTCGCGCGCAGCGCCTGCACGGGGAGGGACGGCTGGTTTCTGTAGGTCCGACCTACAGGGGGGGGGCGCAGACCGGGATGGGGGCGGCCTTTGCGTCTCTCCGGGCGATGTACGAAAAAAAAGCGGCGTCTGCCTTGCGACAGACGCCGTCAAATCTCCACGAGGGAGAGGAGGGAGAAAAACTCGGTTTGCTGGCCCCTTTTCTGGGGCCTTGCAGGCAGCGATCAGGCTGCCTTGCGCAGTTGGGTGCAGAAGCGCTGCCAGTTGGCAGACATCGCGGCAATCATCTCTTCGGCGGCCAGCAGGGGCAGCAGGCCCATGCGGTGCTGGCTGCGCACGAAGGCTTCGACGTGCGGGGTACAGAGGGTGTTCTGTTCCTGCTTGAGCAGGTCGAGGAAGCGGGCCTCGGCCGCGCCCCAGAATTCGGAAGTGCCAACCCAGCCGGTGTCGGCGGTGGCTTCACGGACGGCCTTGCGCCAAAGGGCTTCGGCGCGCTCGATGGACACGCCGGCCTTGCGGGCGTGCCACGGCAGATTTTTCGGTGCTTTCATTTGCTGTTACTCCTATTGGCCACGTCATGGTGGTGACCTGACGCGGACGTTTGGCTCTCTGTTGCGTTGCAGTATTTTACGGTTAGGGTTTAACCCTTATGAAACAGCAGTTTTTGACCGCGGATTCGATTTCTTTGTTGCACTGCACAACTTCATTCTAGGCAAGCCACCCACTCACTGCAAGTGCCGCTCGTCGGCGATGAATGAATTGCGTCACGGTGATTCGCGTTTTTGCAACACCACCGTTGCCCGTTTTGCGGAGGCGTCCGGCAAGGGCCGGGGCGGTAGAATGGCGGGCTTCGCAGTCGAACTCACGAGCCCTTTTACCTGCCATGTCCCAGCTTCTCGACAACCTGAACCCCGAACAACTGGCCGCCGTCACCTTGCCGCCCCAGCATGCGCTGATCCTGGCCGGCGCCGGCTCGGGCAAGACCCGGGTGCTGACGACGCGCATCGCCTGGCTGATCCAGAACGGCTTCTGCAGCGCCCAGGGCATCCTGGCCGTGACCTTCACCAACAAGGCCGCGAAGGAGATGCTCACCCGCCTGTCGGCGATGTTCCCGATCAACACCCGGGGGATGTGGATCGGCACCTTCCATGGCCTGTGCAACCGCTTCCTGCGCGCCCATCACCGGGAGGCCGGCCTGCCGCAGCTGTTCCAGATCCTCGATTCGGGCGACCAGCTGGCTTCGATCAAGCGCCTGCTGAAAACCCTCAACATCGACGACGAGAAGTTTCCGCCGCGGGAGCTCCAGCACTTCATCAACGGCCAGAAAGAAGCCGGCATCAGGCCGGCTGCAGTAGAGGCGTGGGACGACTACACCCGTCGCCGGGTCGAGCTTTACATGGAGTATGAGGCCCAATGCCAGCGCGAGGCAGTTGTGGATTTCCCTGAATTGCTGCTGCGCAGCTACGAGCTGCTGGAGCGCAACGAGCCGATCCGCCGGCATTACCAGGCGCGCTTCCGCCACATCCTGGTGGATGAGTTCCAGGACACCAACGTGCTCCAGTACCGCTGGCTCAAGCTGCTGGCGGGCAACGGCGAGGAGGGCGGCGCGTACCTCTTCTGCGTGGGCGACGACGACCAGTCGATCTACCGCTTCCGGGGCGCCGAGATCGGCAACATGCGCGATTTCGAGCGGGATTTCAAGGTGCCGGCGGTGATCCGCCTGGAGCAGAACTACCGCTCCCACGGCAACATCCTCGATGCCGCCAACGCGCTGATTTCCAACAACAGCAAGCGCCTCGGCAAGAGCCTATGGACCGACCGGGGCGCCGGCGAGCCGATCCGCGTGTACGAGGCCTTCACCGACAGCGACGAGGCGCGCTTCATCGTCGAGGAGGTGCAGTCGCTGGTGCGCGAGGGCATCAGCCGCTCCGACATCGCGCTGCTGTACCGCTCCAACGCCCAGTCGCGGGTGCTCGAGCATCAACTGTTCTCCAGCGGCGTGGCCTACCGGGTGTATGGCGGGCTGCGCTTCTTCGAGCGTCAGGAGGTGAAGCACGCGCTCGCTTACCTGCGCCTGATCGCCAACCCGGACGACGACACGGCCTTCACGCGGGTGGTGAACTTCCCGACCCGCGGCATCGGCGCCCGCTCGCTGGAGGCCCTGCAGGACGCCGCCCGCACCTGGAACACGCCGCTCTACCAGACGGTGCCGCATCTTTCGGGCAAGCCGGGCACGTCGCTGGCGCAGTTCGTCGGGCTGATCGAGCGCCTGCGCCAGGAAACCGCCGCGCTGCCGCTCCACGAGATGGTGGATCACGTCATCGAGATGTCGGGGCTGCGCACCCATTACAAGAACGAGAAGGAAGGCCAGGAGCGCCTCGAGAACCTGGACGAACTCATCAACGCCGCGGCCAACTTCAATGCCGAGGTGGGCTCGGGCGAACGCCCGGCCGACATGGGCACCGATATCGGCACGGTGCTGGCCGAGTTCCTCGCCCACGCCTCACTGGAAGCCGGCGACCATCAGGCAGACGCTGGCGCCGAGGCGGTGCAGCTGATGACGGTGCACGCAGCCAAGGGGCTGGAGTTTGACGTGGTGTTTCTGTCGGGGCTCGAGGAGGGATTGTTTCCCCACGAGAACAGCATCCTCGAATCCGACGGGCTGGAGGAGGAGCGCCGGCTGATGTACGTGGCGGTGACACGCGCCCGCCAGCGCCTGTACCTGAGCTTCACCCAGAGCCGGATGCTCCACGGCCAGGTGCGCTACAACCTGCGCTCGCGCTTCCTGGAGGAGATCCCGGAAGAACTGACCAAGTGGCTCACCCCGCCCAACCCGCGCCGCAGCTTCGTGTCGGAGCCGTCGCCGCGCTATTACAACCCGGGCGCCAGCAAGCCGGCCGCACCGTCGATGCCGCCGCCTCCGCCGCAGAAATCCCGCGATCTGGGCGGGCTGTCGATCGGCCAGGCGGTGAGTCACATCCGCTTTGGCGAAGGGGTGATCGTCGCCGCCGAAGGCAGCGGCAGCGATGCGCGGGTGCAGGTGAAGTTTGCCGAATCCGGCGCCAAGTGGCTGATGCTGGCAGTGGCCAAGCTCACGCCGATCGGCTGAACAAGCGGTTCAGCGAAGGCTGCCCGGCGCCCGCTCTGGCGGGCCGGGCGATTCCTCAGCGGCCGTAGCCGGCCAGGGGCGTGACGCCGTTGATCTTCACGCCGGTGCCCAGGCCCTTCTGGCGGAACCAGCCCTGGTTCATCTCCAGAGCAAAGCGCGCCGGCTTTGCGGCGCAGTGGTTGTCTTCGGTCTGGGGCTTCATGTCTTCGACGTTCACGATGCGCCCTTCGTCGTCGAGAAAGGCCACTGATAGCGGCAGCAGGGTGTTCTTCATCCACATGCAGTGGCGCTGGGGTTCGGTGAACACGAATAGCATCCCGCGGTTGGCGGCCATGGTCTTGCGCTGCATCAGGCCGCGTTGGCGGTGCTCGTCGTTGGCGGCCACCTCGGCCTCGATGCGGAACATGCCGATGGTGAGCTCGGTCACCGGCATCTGGGTTTCGGCCGCAGCCGGAAGGGTGACCAAGGCGGCCAGCAGGGCCGCGCAGCGAAGCGGAAGCGCAGTCATCGGAAGTTCATTCAAACAGGTTTGCGGGGACGGGCAACCTTAGCACGTCCGGTTGCGGGCTGTCGTCGCCCGGAGGGCGGCGCGGGCGGGCGGCGAGGCGTCTGCAGGGCCGGCGGTGGTGTGGTGGCTCGCCAGGTGCCGGGTTCGAGGCCGTCGAGGGTCCAGTCGCCGATGCGCACGCGGATCAGGCGCAGGGTGGGGAAACCGACCTTGGCGGTCATCCGCCGGACCTGCCGGTTCTTGCCCTCGCGCAGGACGATCTCGATCCAGCTTGTCGGGATGGCTTTGCGTTCGCGGATCGGTGGGTTGCGTGGCCACAGCCAGGCAGGCTCGTCGACGAGGCGTGCCTCGCAGGGTTTGGTGAAGAAATCGCCCAGATCGACACCGGCGCGCAGCCGCGCCAGGGCGGCCTCGTCGGGGATGCCTTCCACCTGCACGAGGTAGGTCTTGGGCAGCTTGTGGCGGGGATCGGCGATGCGCTGCTGGAGCGCGCCGTCGTCGGTCAGCACCAGCAAGCCCTCACTGTCGGCGTCCAGCCGGCCCGCGGCATACACGCCGGGCAGGTCGATGTGATCCGCCAGGGTGGCCTTGCCCGGTTCGCCGGTGAACTGGCACAGCACCCCGTAGGGCTTGTTGAAGAGGATGAGCATGGGAAAAGCTTTGCCCGGAGCGGACGCTCCGGGCGGGGAGGGGTGATGCGTCAGGCGTATCGGCGCAGGCGCAGCGAGAAATCCTCGAGCTGGCGGATGCCGCTTTGCTCGGCGCGGGCGATCCAGTCCTGCAGTTGCTGGAGGAGCTGCTCGCTGCTGGCAGAGGAGCGCGCCCACAGGGCGGTGAGCTCGTCGCGCATCGTCACCACGGTTTCGAGGCGTTTGTTGTCCTTCAGCACGGTGGCGAGGCGCTGGCGCTCCTCGGCGCACAGCTGGCCTTCTTCGGCCGCGAGCCAGCGGCGCAGTTCGCGCACGGTGAACTTGCCTTCGGACTGGGCCTTGAGGGCGGTGAATTCTTCCTGGGCGATGGCCTTCAGGCTCTGCACGTAGCGGGTCATCACGTCGTAGCGGTGGGTGATGATGGCCTGGAGAGTGTCGAAGTCAGCACGGGCCTTGGCGGCGCCGAAGCGAGGCGTCGGGATGGTCTTCTTGACGTGGGCGAGGCCGAGCATCTCGAGGATGCGGATGTACATCCAGCCGATGTCGAACTCGTACCAGCGGGCCGACAGCTTGGCCGAGGTGGCAAAGCTGTGGTGGTTGTTGTGGAGCTCTTCGCCGCCGATCAGGATGCCCCAGGGGAGCAGGTTGGTGGAGGCGTCGGAGCAGTTGTAGTTGCGGTAGCCCCAGAAGTGGCCGAGGCCGTTGATGACGCCGGCAGCCCAGAAGGGGATCCACACCATCTGCACGCCCCAGATCAGCACGCCCGGCCAGATGCCGAAGAGCAGCAGATCGGCCGCCAGCATCACGAGGATGCCGGACTTGGGAAAGCGCGAGAACAGCTTGCGTTCGAAGGCGTCATCCGGCGTGCCGTGGCCGTAGCGCTGGATGGTTTCCTTGTTGCGGGCTTCCTTCACGTAGAGGAAGACACCCGTCCACAGCACCTTGTTGATGCCGTGGATCTGCGGGCTGTGGGGGTCTTCGGCGGTCTCGCACTTGGCGTGGTGCTTGCGGTGGATGGCCGCCCACTCCTTGGTGACCATGCCGGTGGTGAGCCACAGCCAGAAACGGAAGAACAGGGCCGGCAGCGGGTGCAGGTCGAGCGCCCGGTGCGCCTGGTGACGGTGCAGGAATATGGTGACCGAGGCGATGGTGACATGGGTCATCGCCAGCGTGACGACAACGTAGCCCCACCAGGGCAGATCAAGCAGTCCGGAGAACATCGGCAGTGCGTTCCTTGAAATATTGAGTTGAACCGCCCGATTCTAGTCGAGCCCCGTGGGCAAACCAAGACAGATCAGCGGTTTACCCCATATCGTCAGGAAACCGGGTTGTCTTTAGTCGACACCGCCACGTCGCCGAGGATGCGCACTTCGCGCTGGGGGAAGGGAATCTCGATGCCTTCGGCCTTGAAGCGCCGCCAGACTTCCAGGTTGATCGCCGAGCGGATGCCAAGGGTGCCTTCGGCCGGATCGCGGATCCAGAAGCCCAGCTGGAGGTTGATGCCGCTGTCGGCAAAGGCCTCGACGAAGGCGCCGGGGGCCGGGTCCTTCATCACCCGCGGCTGATTGTGGGCCGCTTCGACGAGGATCTCCATGGCCTTCTCGAGGTCGGTGGCGTAGCTCACCTGGATCGGCAGCGAAATGCGCACCTTGGGGTCGGTGAAGGTTTCGTTCTGTACTACCGAGCCGATCAGGGTCTCGTTGGGCACGATGGATTCGATGCCGGTCATGCCCTTGAGCACGGTGTAGCGGGTGGTGATCTGACTCACCACGCCGCGCTCGGTGCCCACCGAGATCAGGTTGCCCATGCGGATCGAGCGGTCGAGCAGCAGGATGAAGCCAGCCACGTAGTTGGCGGCGATCTTCTGCAGGCCGAGGCCGAGGCCCACGCCCAGCGCGCCGCCGAACACCGACAGGGCGGTGAGGTCGATGCCCACCAGCGGCAGGCTGACGGTGACGGCGAGCACCAGCAGCAGCGCCTTGGAGAGCCGCGCGAACACCAGCTGCAGGTTGGAGTCCAGCCCCTCGGTGCGCATCAGCCGGCTTTCGAGCACGCCGGCGGCCCACATCGCCACCAGCATCGTGACCATCACCGTGAGCGCGCCCTGCAGCAGCATCCACAGGTTGATCTTGGCCTTGCCGACGGTAAAGCCGATCTGCTCCAGCCCATCGATCACCGTGGGCAGCACGCCGATGATCTGCAGGGCCACGACGATCCATGCCGCGGTGGCGAAGAAGCGCTCGAAACTGGCCAGCCAGCCGGCCCTGGGAAAGCTGCGCTTGAGGGCATGGACGGTGAGCCGGATGGCTGCCATCGCGCCAAGCAGCGGCACCGCCAGCTTGAAGAGATTCACGTGGTGCCAGTGGCCGAGGATGATGCGTGCCACCACCACCAGCGCCAGGGCGGTGAGGGGGAAGATCACCCGGCGCAGGCCTTCCTCGCCGGCGCCCGCCAGGCTGGGGTTGGCTTCGCGCCGGCGGCGCAGGATGCCCTTGATCTGGCGGGTGATGAGCCCGGCCAGCACCAGGCACAGGGCCAGCGCGCCCACCTGCCAGACGATGGCGGGCTGCTGCACGTCCTTCCACAAGTCGATCAGCAGTTCAGCGATCTGATTCTCTTCCATCCTGTTTCCCTCTTTTTGCCGGCAGATCGTCCAGGCTGTCCAGGCGTAGGGCTTCGGCCCGGTGGCGCTGCCAGTTGCGGGCGTAGGCCTGGGCCAGCGCGGGGTTGTCGCGCAGGATCAGCATGTTTTCGGCGTTGGCCACCCGCGCGGAGCGGGTGAAGTTGTATGAGCCGGTGGCCACCGCCCCGTGGCGCGAGGCCGGGTCGATGATCATCAGCTTGTTGTGGGCGATGTTGTAACGTGTTTCGACCGCCACGGGAATACCCGCGTTGAGTAACTCGGGCATCACACTGAGCGAGTTCGGCCGGTTGGATTCGGCATCCAGCAGCACCTCGACGCGCACACCGCGGCGATGGGCGGCGATCAGCCCGCGGGCCAGCGGCTTGCTGGTGAAGAGATAGGCCTGCACGAGGATTTGTTCCCGCGCGCCGTCGATCGCCTCAAGCAGGGCCTGCTCGGGGTCGTTCCACGGGGAGAAGGCCAGCTCGACACGCCCCTGGGCGGGGAGGTTGAGGGTGGGTTCGCGCTCGGGGGCCGCCACGGCCTGGGCGGCCAGCCCGAGGGCCAGCCAGCCCAGCAGGCGGAGGCGCATCAGGCCTGGCGCTCCAGCACCGCGGCAAAGAAGCCGTCGGTATCGTGGGCGGCCGGGGTGAGGCGGAGCTGTTCGCCGCAGGCAATCTCGATGCCCTGCTTGCCCAGCACCTCTTCGGCGCTCTTTGCGACGAAGCCCGGGTTGGCTTCAAGGAAGGCGGCGACGATGGCTTCGTTCTCTTCGGGCAGGATGCTGCAGGTGGCGTACACCAGCCGGCCGCCCGGCTTTACCAGGCGGGCGGCGCTGGCCAGGATCGCGGCCTGCTTGACGGTGAGCTCGGCCAGCGCCTCGGGGCTCTGGCGCCATTTGAGATCCGGGTTGCGGCGCAGGGTGCCGAGGCCGCTGCACGGGGCATCCACCAGCACCCGGTCGATCTTGCCGGCGAGGCGCTTGACCCGCGGATCGTTCTCGCTGGCGATCACCACCGGGTGGATGTTGGACAGGCCGGAGCGGGCCATGCGCGGCTTGAGCTTCGAGAGCCGCTTGTCGGACACGTCAAACGCGTACAGACGGCCGGAGTTGCGCATCATCGCGCCCAGCAGCAAGGTTTTGCCGCCGGCTCCGGCGCAGAAGTCCACGACCATCTCGCCGCGCTTGGGCTGGAGCAGGAAGCCCAGCAGCTGGCTGCCTTCGTCCTGCACCTCGAAGCTGCCGTCGAGGAACTGGGGGTGCTTCTGCAGCGCCGGCTTGCCTTCGAGGCGCACGGCCAGCGGCGAGTAGCGGCCCGGGGCGCAGGCGATGCCGTCGGCGCGGAGCTTCTCGACCAGCGCGTCGCGGTCGAGCTTGAGGCTGTTGGCGCGCAGGTCGAGGGGCGCCGGGCGGTTGAGGCTCTGGGCCAGGGCCAGCACTTCGGCCTCGCTGCGGCTCGCCAGCAGGCGCTCGGCCAGCCAGTCGGGCAGGTCGGCGCTCTCGGCGAAGCTCAGCTCGCCGATCTCGCGGCCCTTCACCTGGGTGAAGAAGTCGGTGTCGCGGCCGTGCAGGCCGTCGCCCAGCTGGTGGAGCGTGAGGCCCTCGACGCGGGCGAGCCAGGCGAGCACCAGCTTGCGGGTCGAGACGTCCTCGCCGCACAGGCGCTCGAGGGTGCGCAGGCGGCGCAGCACGCCGTAGACCGCCTCGGCGACGAAGGCCCGGTCGCGGGCGCCGAGTTCGCGCAGGTCGCGGAAATAACGGGACAGCACCGAGTCGGCGGGGTAGTCAAAGCGCAGGACGGAACGGAGGGCCTGGCTGGCGGACTGGATCTGGGCGGCGGTAATGGTCATGGAAATCCGATACTGATTGCTGTGTTCTGTAGGCCGGGCTTGCACCCGGCGGGGGCGGCGCGAAGGCGGCCCGGGGGCGGAGTCTAAACCGAAGTCACTCCTTGGCGGCAGCCCGGGCGCCGAGATCGACGCCGGTGGCCACCTGATCGAGCACGTCGCCGTTCTTGTCGGTGATCTTGAGGCGCACCGGCAGGTTGGCGTAATCGCGGGCGAGCCAGATGTCGATCTTGAGCTCGCCCCGGTGCCCCGTGCTGCCGAGATGGTAGGCCGAAACCTTGCCGGCGGGGATGTCCAGCTCCTCGATGCCGAGGTTCTCGATCACCGAGCGCACGGCGCTCTTGCCGGTGACCACCAGCAGCTCGGCGCGCAGCGGGCCGTCGGGCTGGAAGGACAGGTGGTGCATCAGCGAGAGCACGTCCTGGTCGCCCTCGGCGATGGAGAACTCCCGCTGACGGTCGCCGGCCACCAGCACGACCTTGGCGGACGACCAGTCGAAATCGGCGCGTTCCTTCATCTGGCCGTCGCGCTCGACGGTGAATTTTTCGGGCAGCAGGCCCTTCGGCCCGATCCGCCCTTCGCTGCGCTGGACCATCCGGAACGGCTTGACCAGCCCGACGAGGCCGGAGGTTTCGATCACCGTCTCCATCGAGTAGTGCTCGTCGTCGTGGGTCCAGGCGTGGGTGGTGCGGCCGATGATGAAGTTGCGCTCGCCGCGGATCACGTTGTACTGCACCTTGCCCGACGAGGCCCACAGCTCGGCGATGCTGGGGCCGGCGGGTTTGCCGGTCTTGCCCTGGCCGCCCTTGCCGGTTTCGGTTTCCGGGGCGGGGTCGGGCGGGGTGATGTCGGCGGGTTTGGCATCGGTGCCGGCGACGGCGTCCTCGGTGTTTTCGGTGCCGCTGCCCGAGGTGGGATCGGGGGCGATGCTGGCCACCGGGCCGGTCGCCGGGGCGGGCTCGGCCGGGCGGGTCGGCTTGCGGGGTTTGGGCTTGGGACGCGGGGCTGGCGCATCGCCTAGGACGACGCGTTTCTCGTCGTCCACCGGGCGGATGCTGGGTTTGGGCAGGGGCGCGAGGCGGGCGTCGAGGGGCGGCAGCACGTTGGCTTCCTCGCTGGGCAGGCGCCAGCCGGGGATCAGCAGCACGGCCAGGTGCACCACCGCCGACACGCCGACGGCGATCCACAGGCTGCGGTTTCGCGTGTCGCCCACGATGCGCCGGTCAGCCCTCGACGGGCGGCACCGTCCAGCCGGCGGGGCCGGCGGGTTCGTTAGCTACCCGCACCTTGCCGTCGGCGGTGAGGCTGAGCCGATCCTCGACGAACCAGCGCACGGCCTGGGGGTAGATGCGGTGCTCCTGCACCAGCACCCGGGCGGCGAGCGCGGCTTCGTCGTCGCCATCCAGCACGGGCACCACGGCCTGGATCACGATGGGGCCGCAGTCGAGGGTCGGGGTGACGAAATGCACCGTGGTGCCGGCCACCCGCACGCCAGCCTCCAGCGCGCGCTGGTGGGTGTGGAGGCCCGGGAAGGACGGCAGCAGGCTGGGGTGGATGTTGAGCAGGCGGCCGTTGTAGCGACCCACGAAGCCGTCGGTGAGCACGCGCATGAAGCCGGCCAGCACCACCAGATCGGGCTGGTGGGCGTCGATGGTCTCGGCCAGCGCGGCGTCGAAGGCCTCGCGGCTGGGGTAGGCCTTGTGGTCCACCACCTGGGCGGTGATCCCGTGGCTGGCGGCAAAGGCCAGGCCGGCGGCGTCGGGGCGGTTGGAGATCACCGCGGCGATCTTCGCACTGGGGATCTGCGCGCGGACGATGGCTTCCATGTTGCTGCCGCGGCCGGAGATCAGGATGACGATGTTTTTCATGGGTGAAGCCTCAGCCCGCCGCGGGGGCGCGACGGCCCTTGAGCCAGCCGATGAACACCGGCAGCAGCGAGATGGCGATGATGCCGAGGATCACCACCGACAGGTTCTTCTTCACCACCGGCATGTTGCCGAAGCCATAGCCCAGCCAGCACAGGGAGAAGATCCAGATGAAACCGCCGAGGAAATCCAGCGTGACGAAGCGGGCGTAGGTCATGCGCGCCACGCCGGCCACGAAGGGGGCGAAGGTGCGCAGCAGGGGCAGGAAGCGGGCGATGATGATGGTCTTGCCGCCGTGGGATTCGAAGTAGGAGTGGGTCTTGTCGAAGGCGGCGCGGTTGAAGAAGCGGGAGTTTTCCCAGCGAAACACCTTTGGCCCGATGGTGTGGCCGATCCAGTAGTTGGTGTTGTCGCCCAGCACCGCCGCGGTCAGCAGCACGCCGCACAGCACCCAGATGTCCATGCCGCCGGTGGCGGCCAGCGCGCCGGCCACGAACAGCAGCGAATCCCCCGGCAGGAAGGGGAAGATCACCAGCCCGGTCTCGCAGAAGATGATGAGGAACAGGATCACGTAGATCCAGGTGCCGTATTGGGCGGTGAGCGCCGCCAGATGCACGTCGAGGTGCAGGATGATGTCGATGAAAGTGGTGAGGAGTTCCATTTGCCGCGCTGCAAAAATTTTGAAGGTCGCCCATGATACCGGAGCCTTCGCCGGGGTGCCGCCCGCTCGGACAGCCGGCTGCGGCAGATGCCACTGCCGAGCTCGGATGAATGACGAAAACCTATTCCGGGCAGCGCCGGCCATGCCGGCGGCTGCCCGGAGCGGGCATCAGCCCAGGGCCTTGCCGACGATCTCGGCCACGTCCGGCGACAGGCCTTCGGTGGCGGCGACCTGCTCCAGCGCCACGCGGATGCGGGCCTGGATCTCCGGCGTGAACTTGCGCCAGCCTTCCAGCGCGCGGGCCATGCGCGACGCCACCTGCGGGTTGTTGCGATCCAGCGCCACCACCTGCTCGGCCCAGAAGGCGTAGCCGGCGCCGTCGGGACGGTGGAACTCGGCCGCGTTGCTCTTGAAGTAGCCGCCCAGCAGCGAATACACCTTGTTGGGGTTGGAGAGGCTGAAGGCCGGGTTGCCCATCAGCGCGCGCACCTCGTCCAGGGTGGCGGGCGCCGTGTCGGACCAGCGCCAGGCGGTGGCCTGGAGCATGAACCACTTGTCGAGCACCAGCGCGTCGTCGCGATAGCGGTCGTGGAAGGCGGCGAGGGCGTCGGTGCGCTGGGGGGCGTCGCTCTGCACCAGCGCGGCGAGGGCGCCGTAGCGCTCGGTCATGTTGCCGGCGTGCTCGAACTGCTTGGCGGCCAGGTCGATGGCGGTCGGGCCGCCCCAGGCAGCGAGATAGCGCAGGCACAGGTTGCGCAGGCTGCGCTTGCCGGCGTCGGCCGGGTGGTAGCGGTATTCGCCGTCCACTTCGAGATCCAGATAGCGGCCGAGGAAATCGGCCTGCATGGCCTGGCCGACTTCGCGCATCAGGTGGATCAGCGCGGCGCGGAGCGGCGCCGGGTCGGCCGGCTGCATGCGCTCCAGCAGATAGGCTTCGGACGGCAGGGCCAGGGTTTCGGCGACGAAGGCCGGGTCGAGGCTTTCATTGACCAGCAGCGCCCGGAAGGCGTGGCCGAAGGCCTGGGGCACTTCCAGCTTGCGGCCGGCGGCGGCGTCGGCGGCGAGGCCGAGCACGACGCGCTCCATGAAGCGCTGGGCGGCGTCCCAGCGGTTGAAGGGATCGGAATCGTGGGCCATGCGGAAGGCGAGGCGCGCGTCGTCTTCGTCGATCTCGAGGATCACCGGCGCGGAGTAGCCCCGCAGCACCGACGGCACGGGCTCGGCGGTGAGCCCGGTGAAGCGCCAGCTACGGCTGGCTTCCTTCAGGTTGAGCACGCGGGTGGTGTCGCCCGCATTGGCTTCGCCTTCGAGGCGCAGGGGCAGGTCGGCGCCGTCCGGCCCGATCAGGCCCACGGCCACCGGGATGTGCAGCGGCAGCTTTTCGGGCTGACCGGGGGTGGGCGGCGTGGACTGGCTGAGGGTGAGGGTGTAGGTGCCGCTGGCGGCATCCCAGGCGCCTTCGGCCTTGAGGCGCGGCGTGCCGGCCTGGCTGTACCAGCGCATGAAGAGGTCGAGATCGGCGCCGTTGGCTTCGGCCATGCAGCCCACGAAGTCGTCGCAGGTGACGGCCTGGCCGTCGTGGTACGAGAAGTACAGGTCCATCCCGTTGCGGAAGCCTTCGCGGCCCAGCAGGGTGAGGATCATCCGGATCACCTCGGCGCCCTTCTGGTACACCGTGGCGGTGTAGAAGTTGTTGATCTCCTGGTAGCTGTCCGGGCGGATCGGGTGGGCCATGGGGCCGGCATCTTCGGGGAACTGCCCGCTGCGCAGGCCGCGCACGTTGGCGATGCGGGTGACGGCCCGGGCGGATGCGGCGGCAGCCGGCGAATCGGAGGCCCGCGCCATCATGTCGGCGGTGAATTGCTGGTCGCGGAAGACGGTGAGGCCTTCCTTCAGGGTGAGCTGGAACCAGTCGCGGCAGGTGACGCGGTTGCCTGTCCAGTTGTGGAAGTATTCGTGAGCGACGACGCTCTCGACGTTTTCAAAATCCAGGTCGGTGCCGGTATCCGGGTTGGCCAGCACGTACTTGGTGTTGAAGATGTTGAGGCCCTTGTTCTCCATGGCGCCCATGTTGAAATCCGACACGGCGACGATCATGAAGCGGTCGAGATCGAGCTCCAGCCCGAAGACTTCCTCGTCCCAGCGCATGGAGTGGATCAGGGAATCCATCGCGTGGGCGACGCGGTCGAGATCGCGCGCCTCGACCCACACCTGCAGCAGCACGTCGCGGCCGCTCATGGTGGTGACGGTGCGCTCCAGCGCCGACAGCTCGGCGGCCACCAGCGCGAACAGGTAGGACGGCTTGAGGAAGGGGTCTTCCCAGCGGGCGAAGTGGCGGCCGTTGGGTAAGGTGCCGGTTTCGAGCAGGTTGCCGTTGGAGAGCAGCACCGGGCAGGTGGCGGCGTCGGCCTCCAGGCGCACGGTGTAGCGGGCCATCACGTCGGGACGGTCCGGGAAATAGGTGATGCGGCGGAAGCCCTCGGCCTCGCACTGGGTGTAGAAGCCGCCGCGGGACTGGTACAGCCCGGACAGCGTGAGGTTGGCCGACGGATTGATGCGGGTGACGATGGTGAGCACCACCTCGTCGGCGTCCACATCCACCTCGAGCCCGGATTCCGTCTTGCGCACCTGGCCTTCGGCCGGCGCGGCGCCGTCGATGGCGATGGACACCAGCTCCAGCGCCTCGCCAAACAGCACCACCGGGCCGGCCGCGGCGTCCGGGTTGCGCACGCACTTGAGGCGGCTGGTGACGACGGTGGCCTGGGGATCGAGGTTGAAATCGAGATCAACCGTCTCGACGCCATAGGCCAGGGGCTGGTAAGCCTCGCGGAGGATGAGGGTGCCGGAGGTGGGCATGGGAATCCTTGTGTATCAGCTTTTGCGAAAGCGTGATTCTAGCCCATGCGCCGGGCCGTGCCCGTCCGCCGCTGGGCGGTGGGTGTGGGGCGGGTGATGCGGAAAAGCAGAAGAGGGCGGGCGCGGACGCGCCCGGTGGGGATGGCGGGGGCGACCGGGGCCGCCCCTTGCAGCGCAGGTTCAGGCCGTCAGTTCGAGCAGCTTGCCGAAGGCCACCGCGAACTGGCTGAGGCCGTCGGCCTGCAGGCGTTCGCCGAGCTGGTTCATGTCGAGGCCCAAGGCGGCCAGCGCGGCGATGTGGGCGGCAGCGGCCTCCACGTCGGCGGTGACGCTGCCCGGGGTGACCTTGCCGTGGTCGGCGAAGGCGGCGAGGGTGGCGTCGGGCAGGGTATTCACCGTTTCGGGCCCGATCAGCGGCTCGACGTACATCAGGTCGGAGTAGGCCGGGTTCTTGGTGCCGGTGCTTGCCCACAGCATGCTCTGGGGCCGGGCGCCCTTGGCGGCGAGGGCCGCAAAGCCGGCGCCGTGGAAGCGCGCGAGGTAGTGCTGGTAGGCCTGACGGGCCAGAGCCACGCCGGCCTTGCCGCGCAGGGCGAGGGCTTCGGGGGTGCCGATGTCGTCGAGCTGCTTGTCGATCAGGCTGTCCCAGCGGGACAGGAACACGCTGGCCACCGAGCGCACACGGCTCAGGTCGCCACCGGCGACGGCGAGCTTGTCGAGGCCGCGCTGGTAGGCGCCGGCAACGGCGTCCACGTGGGCCAGCGAGAACATCAGCGTGACGTTGATGCTGACGCCTTCGCCGGTGAGGGTCTCGATGGCGCGCACGCCAGCGGCGGTGGCGGGGATCTTCACCAGCAGGTTGTCGCGGGCCACGGCGGCGCGCAGGCGGCGGGCGGCGGCCACGGTGCCGGCTTCGTCGTCGGCCAGCGCCGGGGAGACTTCCAGGCTCACGTAGCCGGCGTCGCCGCGGCTCTCGTCAAACACCGGGCGGATCACGTCGCAGGCGCGCTGCACGTCTTCGATCACCAGGCGCTCGTAGCGCTGCTCGGCGCTGAGGTTCTCGCCGTTCATGGCGTCGAGCGCGGGGCGGTAGTCCGGGCCCTCGGCGATGGCCTTGTGGAAGATCGCCGGGTTGGTGGTGACGCCTGCCACGCCGGATTCGATGTGGCGGGCAAGCTCGCCGGACTGGATGAGGGAACGGGACAGGTTGTCGAGCCAGACTTGCTGGCCGGCGGCGCGGGCGGCTTGGATCGGATTCATGGTGTGGTGGGCTGTTGTAATCGGACTGACTGAATTATCCATTCTGGCGGAAGCGGATGACAGACCCATGTGACGGATTTCACCGGGGTGGCCAGTGGATGTCGAACTGCCCCGGCTGGCCGGTGGGGCGGGCGGCCCCCCCCGCGATAGCCGGCAGGCGGGAGAGGAATTCCGGATCGCCGCTGATGCGGCCGTCGAAGCGCGGCAGCTTGCCATAGGGGGCTTCGCCCTGGCCGCTGGCCTGGATGGCGCCGGCCAGGGTGGCGAGCTGGAAGCGCAGGTCGCCGGCGCGGGCGGTGACGCGCAGCTCGTAGTCGCCAAACTGGCGGCCGGGGAACAGCGCGCTGCGGGCGCCGCGCCACAGCAGGCGGGCTTCGCCGCTGCAGCGGCCGTCCGGCGGGCACTGCCAGGCGGGCGCCTCGATGGTCAGGTCGCCCTGCCAGCCGGCCCGGGCGGCCGGGTGGGGGATGGACGACAGGGCGGTGTCGGCGGGGGCGTGGAGTGCCAGCTGGCTGATCTTGACGCCGGTGGCCGAGGCTTCGACCGCGCCCACCGGGCTGCCGCTGCTGGAGAAGGTCCAGCCCACCGCGAGGCGGCCGAGGGCGGCGGTGTCGAAATCCCACGCCAGCGGCAGCCACGGGGTGAGGCTGCGCCCGCTGGCGTCGCGGCTGGCCAGCACGCCGCGGCCGTGCCAGAGGCTGCCTTCGGCCTGCTGCAGGCGCAGCCCGCCGTCGGTGGCGTGGGCGACGAGGCCATCCACCAGCCGTGCCGGGGCCTTGGCGACGAGGAGCGCAAGGGCAACGGCGAGGAAGAACAGCAGCTTGCGGCGCATGGCTCGGCTGGAATCAGTTGCTGCCGGCCACCAGCACCAGATCGACGCTGGCGGTGGGGCCTTGCTGCTGGAGTTCCATCCGCGCCACGCGCAGGCCCTGGTCGTGCTGGAGGGCGGCGAGCCAGGCGACGAGCTCGTCGAAGCCGGCCTGGCCCTTGACCTGCAGTCCGTCGCCCACGGTCTGGATGGCGAGGCCGAGGCCGCGGGTCTTGGCGGAGGCCTGCACCATCTCGAGCAGGGCCGGGCCGGCGGGGCGCTGGGGCACGGGCTGGGCGCGAAGGCGGGCGATCTCGGTGGCGGATTCCTGCACCTGCTCCAGCTGGGCTTCGGCGCGGGGAAGGCTGCGACCCAGGCGGGTGCGCTCGCTGCGGCTCCAGTCGAGCAGATTGACGACCAGCGCGACGCCGATGACGGTGGCGGCGGCGATCAGCAGGGTGCGCTCGCGCGGGTTGCGGGCCTGCCAGGCGTTGGCGAGGCGGGTGATCGGGCCGCTGGCGGCCTGGGCGAGGGGCGTGGGGGCGCTCATTGCAGGTTCTCCCGGCGCAGCAGCAGGTGGGGCGTGGCGCCGTCGGCGCGCAGGTTGGCGAGGAGGCCGCGGCTGGCTAGCAGGCCAACAACCGCTTCGGCCCGGGCGGCGGCGGGGCCGGTGAGGGTCAGGTCGAGGCGGCCCTCTTCAAAGCGCACCGCGGCGATGCCGCCGGCGGCGTCGGTGCCGAGGGCTTCGGCGGCCTGGGCCAGCAGGGCCAGGGCGTCGTCGTCGCGGAGCAGGCCGTGGCGAGCGCGCTCCAGGTTGAGCTGTTGGCGCATCTGGGCGGCCGGGGCGACCACCGGGCTGTTGGGAAAGGTGCTGCGATAAACGCGCTCAATCCGGTCGCCCAGCTGACCCATCTGATGACGCAGCCACAGCACTTCGCCGATGTTGACCGTCAGCCACAGGGCCAGGGCGCCGCAGCCCAGCACGACGGCCGGCTTGAGCTTGCCGAACCAGCCGGTGTTGGCGTCGCGGAAGGCGAACTCGCCCTGCAGCAGGTTGGCGGCCTTGCGATCCACGCCCTGCCACCAGCGGTAGGCCGCGCCGGTGGCGATGGCGAGGCCGGTCTCGGCCTGCAGCGCGGCGAGATCCGGCACCTGAGTGGCCGGCGCGAGGTGCAGTTCGACCTGTGCCGGCGCGGTGTTGGCGGCCCGGGCGGTGGCGGCCTGCTGGGCGAGCAGCGGGGCGAGGATGTCGGCGTCGAGGGCCACGCCGCCGCTGGTGCCGGTGCGCAGGATGGCGCCGGTGGGCGACAGGCTGAGATGCCAGCCTTCGCCGGCCGGGGCGGTCTGCACTTCGGCCCAGGCCCGGCGGGCGGGGCGGCCGATGGCGGCAAGCTGGGCGACGAGCTGGCGCAGGCGTTCGCGGGCGACCACCAGCACGCCGGCCAGATCACGCTCGCCGTCGTCGGCGGGGCGGCGGTGGCTGAGGGTGAGGTGCTGGGTGTCCGGGTCTTTCAGCAGGCGGTCTTCCAGCGCGTAGGCCAGGAGGCGCGGCAGGTCGCGCTTGGCGCCGCGGGGGAGCGGCACCTCGAGCCACAGGCACTGGGGGCCGGTGAGGACGAGTTCGCACTCGGCGGCGGCCGGCCAGTGGCGGGGTTCGGAGTGGCCATCGGAGAGCGGCTTGCCGTCCGGGCCGAGGAGCACCCACGGGCAATCCGGGCGGGCGGGCCATTGTTCGTCGATGGCGAGGAGGAGGCGGGTACTCATGGGCGTATCACAGCAGTTTTTGCCAGACGATGGTGGACCAGTTCTGGCTGCGTTCGAGCAGCACTTCCATGCGCACCATGGCCACGCCGTAGCGGGCGCGGCCGGTGGCGAGGAAGTGGCGGCTGGTGACGGAAAGTCGGGTGAGATCGGGCTGGAGATCCGGCGAGGGCAGGCGGGCCTTGAAGTCGTTCACATCCTTGAACCACGCGCGGCTGCGCTGGACGACGAGCAGCCGGGCGGCGTCGAGGGACAGATCGGGCACCACGGCGGCGAGCACCTCGGCCGGCGCGGTGTTCACGTTGACGGTGGAGCCCGGCGGCACGGCGACCACGAAGGGGGTGAGGCGGGCCACCAGCTGCGGGGTGAAGCCGCGCACCTGGAGCAGCTCGGACACCGCCACCAGCGGGCCGTTGGCGGCGCGGCGGGCGGGCGTCTGGGCGCCGTACCAGCCGGATTCGGCGCCGCCGGGCAGGCGCGGGGTGTCGTCGGCGTCGAGCCAGTCGAGCAGCGCGGCGGTGAGGTTGAGGGCGTCGGCGTCGGCCACGCCGACCAGCGACAGCAGGCGCTGGAAGCGCTCCACCTCGATGATGTCGGCGCCGTCGCTGGCGAGGTTGTTGAGGTTGAAGCGGCCGGAGAGCTCCTGCAGCTCGCCGCTGACCTCGCCTTCTTCCACCGGCGTGGGCGGCACCTTGACGGCCCAGGCTTCGCCCAGGTGATCCACCTGACTGGTGCGGGCGTCTTCGGAGAGCACGTTGCGCGCCCAGTCCACTGCGCCGCGGGCAAGCTGGCGGGCCTGGGCCTGGTCGTGGCGGCCGGCGACCTGATCCATCGCCACGCCCAGATCGCCCACCGAGGCGGCGGCGAGGCCGGCCACCAGCGCCACCGTGAGGAGGGCGAGGATCACTGCGGCACCCTTCTGGGGGCCGGCGTGGGGGTGGGAGGGGAGGCGGTTTGGCAGCATCAGCGCAGGGCGATCACGCGGGTGAGGACGCCGGTGCCTTCCAGGTCGAGTTCGAGGATTACCGCGTCGGGCAGGGTGACGCGGGTGTCGCCCGGCGGCCAGGCGTCGAGGCGGTTGTTGTTCAGCAGGAAGCGCCAGCGCACGCCGCGCACTTGGTCGAGCAGGGGTTCGACGTCGGGGGCACCGAGGGCGTCGCGGCCGCTCCAGCGCAGCCATTCGAGGCGGCCATCCACCAGCCGGTAGCCGACCCGGCGCACGCCGCGGGTGTCGTCGAGGCGCAGGAACTGGAACTCGGGCCCGCCGCTGGCTGCGCGGGTGAGGAGCATGGGCGCGGCGGTGGTGCTCCGCACGGTCGGAATCGGGTTGCCGCCGGGTGTCGCGCCGTCGCGGCCGGGCAGCCCCGGGTTGCGGCCGGTGGTGGAGACGGCCTGCAGCAGATCGGCGTCGATGCGCTGGATGCTGCGGTTGATGGCGCGCCAGCGTTCGAAGCTGGCTTCGAGGCGGGTGTGGCTGTTGGCGACTTCGGACAGGGCGCGGTAGGACAGCACGCCCAGCACCGCGAAGACCGACAGGGCGACCATCAGCTCGATGAGGGTGAGGCCGCGCTGGGCGGAACGCCGGCTCATTGCAGCGGCCTCGCCACGTAGCCGGACAGGCGGGAGATGGCGTGGTCGCCGGAATCCGGGCCGAAGACCGACAGATCGACCCGGCGGAACAGCGGGTTGGCGGTGTTCTTGACGTCTTCGCGCCAGCGGTAGGTGCGCCCGGCCTGCTCGGCGGTGCCTTCGTTGATGCCCGGGTTGGGCCACGCGCGGGTGGCGCGCAGCTCGGCGAGGCGGTTTTCGGCCACCCAGTCGCCGATCAGGCGTTCGCGCAGCTCGCCCGACGACTGGGCGGTGACGCCCATCGCCCGGAAGGCGGCGGTGAGCGCGATGGCGAGGATGGCCAGGGCGACGAGGGTTTCGAGCAGCGTGAAGCCGCGGGCGGGGCGTGTCATGAGCGGTTGGCGCCGGGCATGGCGAGCTGCACCGTGCCGTTGGCCTTGCCGGTGAGGCGGGCTTCGCCGCCGGGGGTGGCGACGCGCAGTTCGTATTCGGGCGCCTGGGTGCCGAACTGCAGGCGCGGCGTGGCGGCGTCGGGCTGGCCGTCGATGCGCAGGCCCAGCCAGGCCACGCCGGCGGGCAGTGGTCGGTCGGTGAACACCGGCGGGTCGATCAGCGGACGCCAGTTGTCGTCCGGGTCGAGGGCGGAGAAGCGATAGCCGTCCGGCAGGAATTCGATGGCGACGGGCCGGCCGCGCACGGCGGCCCGGTCGGCAGTGGCTTCGAGCACCAGGCGCAGGCGTTTGAGAGCCTGATCGGTATCGCGCCCGCGCAGGCTGTCGAGGCCGACGCTGATGCCGGTTGCCATCAGGCCCATGATGACCAGCACCACCATGACTTCGATGAGGGTGAAGCCGGCGTGGCGGCGGGGCGCGGCGGTGCGTCCGGGCGCGGGGCCGCGGGACGGGTGGGTGATGCTGCGCCAGAGGCCCGTCGCCATCGGGATGGGGTCAGAGGTTCCAGGAGCCGACGTCGGCGTCGAAGCCTTCGCCGCCGGAGATGCCGTCGGCGCCGAAGCTCATCACGTCCACCTCGCCCTTGAGGCCGGGGATGACGTACTGGTAGGGCTTGCCCCAGGGGTCCATCGGCAGCTTGTCGAGGTAGGACTTCCAGTTGTCGGGCACCGGCGCGGCGGCGGGCTTGGTGACCAGCGCCTGCAGGCCCTGCTCGGCGCTGGGGTAGCGGCGGTTGTCGAGCTTGTAGAGCTTGAGGGCCTGCATGATCGACGAGATGTCCTGCTTGGCGGCGACGACGCGGGCTTCGTCGGGGCGGCTCATCACCTTGGGCACCACCAGCGCGGCGAGCACGCCGAGGATGACGATGACGACCATTACTTCGATCAGGGTGAAGCCGCGGGCGCGGCGGGGGGCGTTGTGCATGGTGGTTCCTTATTTCATCAAGGTATTGATTTCGATGATGGGTTGCATCACAGCCATCACGATCACCAATACGAAGCCGCCCATCATGAGCAGCAGGATGGGTTCGAGGAGGGCGGTGAGCGTGGCGGTGCGGTTTTCGAGTTCGGCCTGCTGGAGGCGGGCAGCGCGGTCGAGGAGTTCATCGACGCGACCGGTGGCCTCGCCGTTGGCGATCATGTGGATGAGCAGCGGCGGAAACTGGCGGCTGGCGCCCAGGGCGCGGGACAGGGGCTGGCCCTCGCGGACGCGTTCGGCGGCGGTGGCGACGGCATCCGCCAGGGGCAGGCGGCTGATCACCTGGCGGCCGGCGTCCAGCGCCGAAAGGAGCGGCACGCCGCTGCCGGCGAGGATCGACAGGGTGCTGGCGAAGCGGGTTGCATCGAGCGTGCGCAGGTGGCGGCCGAGCACCGGCAGGCGCAGCAGCCAGGCATCCCAGCGGCGCTTGACGGTGGTGTCGCGCAGGGCTGCGCGGCCGGCGAAGAGCCCGCCGATGATAGCCAGGATCATCAGCCAGCCCCATTCCCGCAGCAGGCTGCTGACCACGATGAGCACCCGGGTGAGGAGCGGCAGGGCCTGCTTGCTCTGCTGGAAGACGGAGACCACCTGGGGCACCACGTAGGTCATCAGCCCGACGATGACCAGCATCGCCACGCTGGCGACGATGGCCGGGTAGAGCAGCGCTTGCAGTGTCTTGGTGCGCAGGGCGTGGCTGCGGTCGAGGTAGTCGGCGAGTTGGTTCATGACCCGGGCGAGCTCGCCGGATTTTTCGCCGGCGGCCACCGAGGCGCGATAGAGCGTGGTGAAGGCTTGCGGGTAGCGATCGAGGGCGGCGCGCAGGCTGTAGCCGGCGAGGATCTCGGAGCGCACGCCGGCCAGCAGCTGGCGGGTGGATTCGGTTTCGGCCTGCTCGATGAGGGCGGCGAGCGCCTGCTCGACGGTGAGGCCCGAGGCCAGCAGCGTGGCCCACTGGCGGGTGAGCAGGGTGAGGTCGGCTTCCTTCAGCTTGCGGCGGACGGCCTTGCCGTCGCCGGCGCCCTGGGCCACCGAGGCGACTTCCAGCGGAAACAGCCCGCGCTCGCGCAGCAGGCTGCGGGCAGCCTTGCCGGTGTCGGCTTCGAGCACGCCGGCGGATTCCCGGCCGGCGTTGTCCACGGCGCGATAGCGGAAGGCGGTCATCGCTTAATCCCGGGTGACCCGCAGGAGCTCTTCGGCCGAGGTGACGCCCTCGCCCAGCAGGCGCAGGCCGTCGTCGCGCAGGCTGCGGCTGCCCTGGTGGCGGGCGTGGGCGCGCAGGTCGGCTTCGTCGGCGGCGGTGTGGATCAGGCGCTGGAGAGCGTCGTCGGTGACCATCAGCTCGTAGATGCCGGTGCGCCCGGCGTAGCCGGTGTGGCCGCATTCGGGGCAGCCCGGGGCGTGCCACAGCTGGCTCGGGCTGCCGGGGCCGAGCAGGCTGCGGTCGGCGGCGGTGGTGGGCGTGGCGCTGCGGCAGGCCGGGCACAGGCGGCGCACGAGGCGCTGGGCCAGCACACCGCGCAGGGTGGAGGCGAGCAGGAAGGGCTCGACGCCCATGTCGACAAGGCGGGTGACGGCCGAGGCGGCGTCGTTGGTGTGCAGGGTGGCAAGCACCAAGTGGCCGGTGAGGCTGGCCTGGACGGCGATCTGGGCGGTTTCGAGATCGCGGATTTCGCCGATCATGATGACGTCCGGATCCTGCCGGAGGATTGCGCGCAGCGCCCGGGCGAAGGACAGGTCGATCTTGCTGTTGACCTGGATCTGGCCGACGCCGGGGAGGTCGTATTCGACCGGGTCTTCGACGGTGACGATGTTGCGGCTCCGGGCGTCCATGCCCTGCAGCGCGGCGTAGAGCGTGGTGCTCTTGCCGGAGCCGGTGGGGCCGGTGACGAGGAGGATGCCGTGGGGCTGGTCGAGGAGCCTGGCAAACGGCGCGACGGTGTCGGCGGCCATGCCCAGGCTGTCGAGGCCGCGCTGGCCGCTGCCCTTGTCGAGCAGGCGCAGCACAATTCGCTCGCCGTGGGTGGTGGGCAAAGTGGAGACGCGCACGTCCACCTGCCGCCCGGCCAGGCGCAGGGTGATGCGGCCATCCTGGGGCAGGCGCTTTTCGGCGATGTCGAGGCTGGCCATGATCTTGATCCGCGAGGCCATCGCCGCGTGGAGTGCGCGGTGGGGCTGGGCCACGTCGACCAGCACGCCGTCACGGCGGAAGCGGACGACCGAGTTGCGCTCGTAGGGCTCGATGTGGATGTCGCTGGCGGACTGGCGCACGGCCTGGGTGAGCAGCGCGTTGATCATGCGGATGATCGGCGCATCGTCCTGGGTTTCGAGGAGATCCTCGACGGCCGGCAGCTCGGTCATGAGCTGGGTGAGGTCGACCTCCTGGCCCACGTCGGCGACCACATCGGCGGCGTTGCCATCGGCGCCGGAGTAGGCCTCTGACAGCCGCGCCTCGAAGGTGGCGCGGGAGACGTTCTCGATGGCCAGCGGCAGGCCCAGGGTGCGCCGGACTTCGGCCAGGGCGGCAAGATCGGCGCCTTCGCGCAGCAGTAGCTGGGCGCGATCGGCCCCCTGGGCAGCGACGAGGATGCCGTGGGCCTTGGCGAAGGCGTAGGGCAGGGCCGGGCTGCTCATGGGTTGTAGCCGGCGGCGGCGGGCGCCGGGGTGCTGCCGGCGGGTGCGGGCGTGGCAGCGGCGGCCGGATCGATGCGCGGGAGGTTGTAGGGCACGGCCGGCGGCGGGCTGCCCGGCGGGGGCAGCAGCGGCGGGTTGGGTTCGCGGCGCATCAGGTTGCGCGGTTCGTCGAGATCGCGCTGCTGGCCGATGATGTAGTTGTAGCGGTCGGCCGAGATGCCCTGGATGGCGGCCGCGTCGCGCAGGATCACCGGCCGCAGGAAGACGATCAGGTTGGTCTTGCCGCGCTTGCGCGAGTCGTAGCGGAAGAACTGGCCCAGGTAGGGGATGTCGCCCAGCACGGGCACCTTCTCGACGCCGCCGGAGTAGGAATCCTCGACCAGGCCGCCGAGGGCGATCACCGCGCCGTCGTCCACCAGCACGGTGGATTCGATGGAGCGCTTGGTGGTGGAGGGGCCGGTGGTGGCGGTGGCGGTGGATTCGATGACCGCCGAGGCTTCCTGGTAGATCTGCAGACGCACGGTGCCGCCTTCGGAGATCTGCGGCTTGACCTTCAGGGTGAGGCCCACGTCCTTGCGTTCGACGGTGGTGAAGGGGTTGCTGGCGCCGGTGGAGGTGGTGGTGTAGGTGCCGGTGACGAAGGGTACGTTGCGGCCCACGACGATCTTGGCCTCTTCGTTGTCGAGGGTGACCAGGTTGGGCGTGGACAGGATGTTGGCCTTGGTGTCCGACTCGAGGAAGCGGGCCAGCATGTTGAGGTTGGCGATCTCGCGCCCGCCCACCGACACCGTGCCGCCGCCCAGCAGCAGGTTGAGGCCGTTGCCCGGCAGCGTGGTGGAGCTGCTGCTGGCGAGGCTGGCGGCCAGGTTGAGGATGTTGTTGCCGGTGGTGTTGAAGCTGGTGCCGCCGAAGGCGGTGGTGCCGCCCACCTTGCCGGCCTGCCACTGGATGCCGATCTCGGCGGCCTTCTCGGTGCTGACTTCGGTGATCAGCGCCTCGACATAGACCTGGGCGCGGCGCCGGTCGAGCTGGTCGATGACCTTGCGCAGGTTGTTGTAGATGGCATCCGGCGCGGTGATGATCAGCGCGTTGCTCATCGGGTCGGCCTGGATGAAGCCGTTGCCGGTGGCGCCGCTGGTGTTGGTGCTGCTGTTGCTGAACGACGGGGTGTTGCCGAAGCCGGTGGTGTTGTTCTGGCTGCCGGTGGTGTTGTTGCTGCCGAAGTTCGAGCCGGTGCTGGTGTTGCTGTTGGTGCCGCCGAAGGTGCTCTGGCCAGCGCCCGAGCTGCCGCTGCCGCCGGCTTCGCCGGTGACCACTGCGCGCAGGGTCTGGGCGACCTTGGTGGCTTCGGCGTTCTTCAGGTAGACCACGTGGATGTTGCCGCTGGCTCCGGGCTGGTCGAGGTTGGCCACCAGCTGGCGCACGGCGTTGAGCTTGGACGGGTTGTCGGAGCGCACCAGCAGGCTGTTGGTGCGCGGATCGCCCGTCACCGAGACGCGCTGGCTGGCGTCGCCCGCAATGCCGCCGGTTGCGCCGGCCACGCCCGCGGCGCCGGTGTCGTTCATCAGGCGGTTGATGGTCTGGGCGAGATCAAGGGCCGAGGCGTGCTGGAGCGTCATCACCCGCAGGCCGGTTTGCGGCACGTCGATGGATTCGATGATCTGGGCGATCCGGCCGATGTTCTCGGCGTAGTCGGTGACCACCAGCGAGTTGTTGCCCGGGTAGGCGGTGACGGTGTTGTTGGGCGACACCAGGGGCCTGATGATCGGCACCAGCTGGGCGGCGGATTCGTGCTTGAGGCTGAACACCTGGGTGGTCAGGCGGTCGCCGCCACCGGCGCCCTGGCCCTTGCCCACCGGCACGGCGTGGAGCTTGGCGTCGGCTTCGGGGACGATCTTGGTGACGCCCTGGCCCTCGATGGCGGTGTAGCCCTGCAGGCGCAGCGCCGACAGGAGGATCGAGTAGGTGAGCTGGCGCTGCACCGGGCGGGCGGTGACGATGTTGAGGGTGCCCTTGACCCGCGGATCAACGATGAAGTTGCGCCCCGAGATCTTTGAGATGGCCTGGATCACCCCGCCGATGTCGGCATTCACGAAGTTGAGCGAGACGGGATCGGTGTTGCTGCCGCGGGTTTCAGTCTCGGCGGCGAGGGCGGCTGCGGGCGGCAGGGCGATGCCGGCGGTAAAGGCCAGGGCGCAGCTGAAGGCGAGCGTGCGGGCAAGAGGATGGCGGGCAGATCCCGGGCTGCGGCGGGCAGGTTTCATTGGTCGTTCGGGCTCGGAAAGGGCTGGGCCTGGAGATTCGATGGGAAGCCGGCCTGGGACGGTTGCTGGCTGGCGTCGACGGCGTTGACCTCGGTGTGCATCCGCGCGGATGGCAGGGTCACGACGGGCTGGGGCTGATTGGGGAGCGGGTGGGCGGGCGGCATGGACGGATCGCCCGGGGTGCCGGGGGCGGCCGTGGGCGCGCCGCGTTCGGCGAGGGCGACCCGCTGGCGGGCGCCGCCCACCGTGAGCTCGACGCCGTCGCCGGCGACCCGGGCGAGGGTGACGCCGGGGCGGATTTCCTGGCCTTCGACAAAACCCAGCTGGGGGCCGCCGTCGATGGCGATCACGGCCCAGCCAGGGCGGCCGGCGGCGCCGGTGACGACGGCCTGGACGGTGTAGCGGCCCGGCGCGGCGACCACGGCGGCCGGGGCGCCCGGCGCTGCGCCCTTGCCAAGCAGGTGCCGGCTGGCGATGGCCTGGGCGGCACGCAGTGGATCGGCTTCGGTGGCGACGGGAAGCGCCGGCGGGCGCGGTGCGGTGAAGCGCCAGAAGAGGTCGACCGCCACCCACGCCGTAACGGCAAGGGCAACGCCCCACGCCAGCAGGGGGCCAAGACGCGCAGCGCGCGCCAGGGACAGGCGTGACAGGTCGGAACGGTCGGGGAGCTTCATCGGTGAGCCGGGCAAAAGACCGTCAATCTTAGCCGGCCTCGGTTACAGGTGAAAGCACCGTGATGTCGCAAGGTGTTGACGCGACGAACGGCGGGAGCGTCGGGGTGGCTTGATGTGGCGAGGGGACGCTGAGCGGGTGGCTTGATCGTGTCGCCGTAGCCGGGGGTTCCCCGGCAGAGGGGCGTTCAGGAACGCGGCGTGTCAAGCCGGGTGGGCGGCAGGTAAGGGTGGATAAAGCCCGGGTGGCAGGGCGGTGGTCCACCCGAGGGCGTCGAGCACCGTGGCGAATTCGCCGTCTGGCGGGGCGACCACATCGAGCGGCTCACCGCTGAGCGGATGGACGAACTGCATCCGCGCGCAGGCGAGGAGCATCCGGTGGCAGCCGAAGTGCTGCTGGAAGAAGCGGTTGTGGCGGCCCTTGCCGAAGGTGGCGTCGCCGATGATGGGGTGGGAGAGGTGCTTGAGGTGGCGCCGGATCTGGTGCTTGCGGCCGGTGTGGGGCGTGAGCTCGACCAGCGCGTAGCGGCTGGTGGGGTAGCGGTCCACGGCGAAGGGCAGCTCGCAGGTGGCGAGGGTACGGAAATCGGTGACGGCGGGCTGGGCGGCTTCGGAGGACTCGTCGCCCACCCACTCGGCGTCGTCCCGGCGACGGGTGAGGGCGTGGTCGATGCGACCGGCTTCGGGCGGATGGCCGCGCACGACGGCGAGGTAGGTCTTGGCGACCTCCTGGCGTTCGAACTGGCCGCCGAGCCGGCGGGCGGTGTCCCGGTCGAGGGCGAACACCAGCACGCCCGAGGTGCCCCGGTCAAGACGGTGGGCTGGATGCACGTGGCGGCCGAGCTGGTCGCGCAGCAATTGCACGGCAAAGCGGGTTTCGTGGCGGTCGAGCTCGCTGCGATGGACAAGCAGCCCGGCCGGCTTGTGGATGACGACCACGTGGTCGTCCTGGAACAGGATCGGAAGCATGGGGCGATGGTAAACCGGCAGGGCGCGCTGCGGGGTGGAAGCGCCTCGCCTTGCAGGAAGACGAACCAAAAAGTGCCGTCTCGGGTCATACTTGCCCTATGCCAAACACTTTTACCCTCGACGCGGCGCTTGCCGAGGCCTTCACCCGCGATACTCTGCTGGCGTCAATCCACTCCGTCCTCCCCGAGCAGCGCCAGGGGCAGCGTGATCTTCCCAGGCTTGCTGCGCGCCTTGCCGCGCTGGTGGCTGCCGCCGACCTGCCCGACCGGCTCGACGCCTGGCGGGAACTGACCGCCTGGCTGGCCGGCGGTGCCCTGTGGAGCGATGTGTATATCGACTCGGCCGACGTGCACGGCTCGGCCACCCAGCGTTTCGCGGTGCTGATGGACGTGCTCGCCGCCCACCCCGACCTGGCCGCCGCGGTGCGCCGGGCGATCCGCTGCATCCTCGACGAGACCGATGGGGCCAACCTGTTCGGCGAGGTGGGGATTCCCAGCGACCGGGGCTTTCTGTCGGAGTTCGGCGACCGCTTCACTGCCAAGCTCATTCCTTCGCCCCGGGACGACCACGACCTTTCGCACCTGATGAGCCGCAGTTTCCGGCGCAACAAGGATCTGACCCTCATTCGTGGTCTGCAGCCGTCCACCTTCCAGCGGGCCGTGGATCTGCTGTTCCCGGCTGATGATCCAGGGATGAGCACGGCGCTGAAGGGCGCGATGGCCGATGGTTTCCGGCTGCTTCTGGCCCGGGTCCAGGGGCAGGGCCTGTCCCTCAAGCTGCGGGCCCGGGGCGAGCATCGGCCGGTGGCCCGCTCGCCCTTCCGGCGGCTCGCCGACAGCGGCGAGAACCTGCTCTGCGCCTGGGAGCAGGGCCGCGTGTCGATGCAGCTCGTCGAGGCCTGGCAGCTCGATCTGGCCGCCTGCCGGGACGAGATGCACCTGATCTCCACGCGCCTCGAATCCGAGGGCATCAGCGTGGATATCGTGTATGGGCTCGACGTGCTCGACCGCTGCCTCACGCGGATGGAGACCATCGTCGGGGTGATGGCCGCCGACCCCGGCTCGGCGGGGCCTGTCCTGTTGCTGCTCCAGCAACTGGCCTACGCCGCTCACGAGAGCGCCAGCCTGCGCCATCTGGTGCGGGCCAACCTGCAGCGCCTGCAGCGGCGCATCGTCGACCGCGCGGGCAAGACCGGCGAGCATTACATCGCTGAAAACAACGAGGACTACCGCCATATCTGGGTAGCCGCTGCCGGTGGCGGGCTGCTGACGGTGGGCACCGCGGCGATGAAGATGACCGTCGCCGGCGCCGGGCTGGCGCTGTTCCTGGAAGGGCTTGGCTCCGGCATCAACTACGCGGTGAGTTTCCTGATCCTCCAGGCGCTCGGGCTGATCCTCGCCACCAAGCAGCCGGCGATGACGGCCGCCGCCTTCGCGGCCATCATCCGCGACCGCAAGGGCAACGAGCGGCTCGACGTGATCGTCGATTACGCCGCGTCCATCTGCCATTCGCAGCTGGCGGCGACCATCGCCAACGTGGTGGTGGTGGCCTGCGGCGCCTACGCCTTCGATGCGGCGTGGCGCCTTGCCACCGGTCACGCCTTCCTCACCACCGAGGAGGCCCGCTACGTCTTCCATTCCCTCAGCCCGGTCGATAGCGGCACAGTGTTCTACGCGGCGCTCACCGGGGTGATCCTGTACCTCGCGGCGCTGGTGGGTGGCTGGGTGGATAACTGGGCGGTGTATCACCGGCTGCCCCAGGCCATCGCCGAGCACCGGTTGGGCAACCGCTTCGGGCGGCTGCGCATGATGCGGCTCGCCGGCATCGTGTCGCGCAACATGTCGGGCTGGGCGACCAACATCTCCCTCGGGCTGATGCTGGGGATGACGCCGGTGCTCGGCAAGTTCTTCGGGCTGCCGCTGGACGTGCGTCACGTGACGCTCAACTCCGGCATCCTCAGCCTCGCCACCTCGTCCCTCGAGATGAAGTGGGTCGGCACCGGGCTGCTCACGCTGGCGGTGGCGGGCGTCGGGGTGATGTTCGTGCTCAACCTCGGGGTGAGCTTCGCCCTGTCGCTGATGACCGCCGTGCGCGCCTACGATCTGCCCAAGTCCGACCTGCGCGAGCTGCGCCGCCGTCTGTGGCATCGCCTGCGCACCCGGCCGCGGGATTTCCTGCTCCCGCCGAAGCGCCCGGCGGCTTCCTGAGGGTGCTGCGGGGAGGCTCAAGCTTGACGGCATCACGCCGTTAATCTCCCCGCGGCAGCCGGCCGGCTCATCCCGATGGGATCGAGGGCGGCGACCGCTCCGATCGATGCGTCCCACCCATGCGGTCCGTCACCGAGAGCCCCGAATGAATGCGCCCGAACGAAACCTCAAACTGACCACCCACCGCTCCGGCGAGCTTGCCGGCATCGTGCGGGTCAACGAAGAAATCAAGGCCATCGTCGCGACGGCCTTCCGGATCAACCTGATGGCCCTCAACGCCATCTTCCTGGCCAAGCGCGCGGGCAACGCAGCGCTGGGCTTCGGCGTGCTCTCCAACGAGCTGCGCCGCTTCGCCCAGGATCTCACCCGACACATGGCCTCGCTGCGTGACATGACCTCCGGCTCCGTGGGCAGCGTCACCGGCGTCGTCCAGCAGCAGCGCAACTCGCGGATCCTCGCCGAGGCGATCCGCCTCGCCGGCGAGGTGCCCGGCGTGCGCGAGGCCCGCAAGCGCGGGATGGCGCGCCTGTCGGCCCAGCAGGTCAAGCTGCGCGCCCTCGACCTGCGCCTGCGCGCGGCGGTCGAGGAGACCCAGCAACTGGTCGAACTGGGCGGCGTGCTGGCCCGCTCGGCCAAGATCGAGGCGGCTTACGGCGGCGGGTTCAGCCCGGCGCTGATGCAGGTCTCGACGGATTTCGCGGAGGTGATCGCGCAGATCAAGCGATCCCTCGAAGTGCTCGGCAAGGAACGGCTCGTAAAGGACTAGGAACCCATGAAGCAGGCTCACTGTATCTTCCAGGAAGACGACCACCGCTGGCTGGCGATCGCGCGCGACGCGACCAAGCCGGGCTACATCATCGACACCAACGAATACGTGATCGTCGATGGAGAGGAGGCGCTGCTGTGCGACCCGGGTGGCATCGAGATCTTTCCGGCGGTATTCTCGGCCCTGTCGGCCGAGTGCGACCCCACCAAGCTGGCCGGCCTGTTCGCCTCCCACCAGGACCCGGACATCATCTCGTCCCTGGCCCTGTGGCTGGAGTTCAAGCCGGAGCTCAAGTGCTACACCAGCTGGCTGTGGCAGTCCTTCCTGCCCCACTTTGGCGGCGAGGACACCACCTTCGTGCCGATTCCCGATCCGGGCATGACCATCAAGCTCGGCAGCCTCGAGCTGCAGGCCGTGCCGGCCCATTATCTGCACTCGTCGGGCAACTTCAACCTGTACGATCCGAAGGCCAAGATCCTGTTTTCCGGCGACATCGGCGCGGCGCTCCTGCCGCCCGACCAGGGTGGGCTGTACGTGGAGGATTTCTCCCGCCACATCCGTCACGCGGAAGGCTTCCACAAGCGCTGGATGGGCTCCGACCGAGCCAAGCGCGATTGGTGCGAGCGCGTCTCGCGGCTGGAGATCGACATGCTGGTGCCCCAGCACGGCTCAATCTACCAGGGCGCCGACGTGCAGCGTTTCATCAACTGGTTCGCGGCCCTGGAAGTGGGCGTCCTGCGCGGCTGAAGTTGAGGCCCCGCAAGGACGGGGCGGGGCGAATGCCCGACAATGTCGTCAAGGCGTAACCCGATCCGAGGCGACATGTATCTGCTCATCAAGCATTTCCACATCACCTGCGTCGTGCTGAGCGGCGCGGGTTTTCTTTTGCGCGGCTGGTGGTCGATCACCGGTTCACCGCTTCTCGCAGCCAGGCTGACCCGGCGCCTGCCTCACGTAATCGACTCGTGCCTGCTCGCCAGCGCCATTGCTCTGGCGTGGATGGCTGGGCAGTACCCCTTCGTGGATGGCTGGCTGACCGCCAAGGTGCTGGGGCTCCTGGCCTACATCGGGTTCGGCGCCGTGGCCCTGCGGCCGACGCGGCCGCTCGGCGTGCGCGTGACGGCGCTCGCCGCGGCGGCGGTCGTGTTTTCCTACATTGTTTCAGTGGCGCTCACCAAGAACCCGGCAGGCTGGCTCGCGCTCGTCTGATCAGATGGCGTGATGGTTCAGCAGCCGCTTGAGCCCCGGGGTGTCGAGGATGCGGATGTGCTTCTGCTGGACCGCCACCAGGCCTTCTTCCTGGAAGCGGGAGAAGGCGCGGGAGACGGTTTCGAGCTTCAGCCCGAGGTAGGAGCCGATTTCGTCGCGGGTCATGCGCAGATGGAACTCGGACGGCGAGAAACCCCGCGCGGTGAAGCGTTGGGACAGGTTGAGCAGGAAGGCAGCGAGGCGCTCCTCGGCGCGCATCGAGCCAAGCAGCATCATCACGCCGTGGTCGCGCACGATCTCGCGGCTCATGATCTTGTGGAACTGGTGCTGCAGGCTCTCCACCTGGCGCGACAGTTCTTCGAGGCGGCTGAAGGGGATCACGCACACTTCGCTGTCTTCGAGGGCGATGGCGTTGCACGAGTGGTGTTCGGTACTGATGCCGTCCAGCCCGAGGACTTCGCCGGTCATCTGGAAACCGGTGACCTGATCGCGGCCGTCCTCCAGAATGACATCGGTCTTGAACGAGCCGGCGCGGATCGCGTAGATCGCCTCGAAGGACTCCCCGGAGCGGTAGAGATGCTGCTGACGCTTGATCTTGCGACGGCTTCCGACGAGCTCGTCGAGCTGGTTGATTTCCCGCGGGTCGAGCCCGAACGGCAGACACAGTTCACGCAGGTTGCACTGGGAACACGCTGTCTTGATCTCGATAATTGTTGCTGGAATCGCAGAATTCATCTGTACGCTTACCACCTGGACTTGAGAGGATTTACCAACCTTTGGAGCCCTTTGATCCACATCAATACGATTACAGGATGATTCTGCGATCGTTTCGCGGAACTAATAGAAGCACGCCCATGAACGCGACTCAAAAAGATCTGATTTTCGACCCCGAGCTCATTCGCAAGTTTGATGTGAATGGCCCTCGTTACACTTCGTATCCAACCGCAGACCGCTTCGTCGAGGCCTTCAACTCCGACGCGCTGTGCGACTGGCTCGGCAAGAGATCGATCGGCGGGATTGGCAAACCGCTCTCATTATACTTCCACATCCCGTTCTGCAATACGATCTGCTACTACTGCGCCTGCAACAAAATCATCACCAAGGATCACGGGCGCTCGGCCAAGTACCTGGAGTACCTCGAGAAGGAGGTCGATCTTCAGGTCGCCTGCCTGCAGGGCCCGCGGGAAGTCCTGCAGCTTCACCTGGGTGGCGGCACGCCCACCTTCCTGTCCCACGACGAGTTGCGCCAGCTGATGGGCATCGTGAAGAAGCACTTCACGCTGGTGCCGGACGGCGAATACTCCATCGAGGTCGACCCGCGCAAGGTCGATGAAGCCACCGTCGCGCTGCTGGCCGAGCTGGGCTTCAACCGCATGAGCGTCGGCATCCAGGATTTCAACCCGGATGTGCAGAAGGCCGTCAATCGCGTCCAGAGCGAGGAAGAGACCAAGCTGGTGATCGACGCGGCCCGCGCCCACGGCTTCAAGTCGGTGAGCGTCGACCTGATCTACGGCCTGCCCAAACAGAACGTCATCAGCTTCAACCGCACCCTGGAGCAGATCCTGGCCCTGTCGCCGGATCGCCTGTCGATCTACAACTACGCGCACCTGCCCAGCCTCTTCAAGCCCCAGCGCCGCATTGTCGATGCGCAGCTGCCGTCGGGTGAGACCAAGCTGCAGATCCTGCAACTGGCCATCCGCCGCCTCACCGAGGCCGGCTACGTTTATATCGGCATGGACCACTTCGCCAAGCCGACCGACGAGCTCACCACTGCCCAGCGTCAGGGCCGCCTGCACCGCAACTTCCAGGGCTACTCGACCTACGCCGAGTGCGACCTGCTGGCCTTCGGCGTCTCCGCCATCGGCAAGGTCGGGCCGACGTACGCCCAGAACGTGAAGACGCTCGACGAGTACTACGACATCCTCGACACCGGCCGCCTGCCGGTCCTGCGCGGCATTGAGCTGACCCCGGACGACCTGCTGCGCCGGGCGATCATCCAGGCGCTGATGTGCCACTTCGAGCTGTCCATCGAATCCATCGAGATCGCCCACCTCATCGACTTCAAGAAGTACTTCGCCGCCGAGCTCGCCGACCTGCGCGAGATGGAGAAGGGCGGGCTCCTGAAGATCGACGACCAGTGGATCAGCGTGATGCCGGCCGGCCGCATGCTGGTGCGGGCCATTGCCATGGTGTTCGACAAGTTCCTGCGCTCCGACCGGGAGCGGACCCGCTACTCCAAGGTGATCTGATCCGCCGTCTGGTTGCTCCGGATCGTCAGGACTAAACTATGCGCCCCGTGACTTCGCGGGGCGCTTTTCATTTGCAGGGTTGAAACCATGCCGGAAACCGGTTACTTCGCAGTCTTCCTGATCGGCCTTCTTGGCGGCACCCACTGCGTGGCTATGTGCGGCGGAATCGTCAGCGCGCTCACCGTGCAGACGGTCCAGATGCCCGGCCAGAAGCGTCGCGAGTGGCCGCTGCATCTGGCCTATAACCTTGGCCGTATCGGCAGCTACACCCTGGCGGGCGCGGCGATGGGCGCCATTGGCACGGTGGGCATGCTGTTCAACGACATCCTGCCGATCCAGCTCGCCCTGTACGTGGCGGCCAATCTGATGCTGGTGGCGCTGGGGCTTTATCTCACCGGCTTCACCCGCGCCCTGGCGGGGGTCGAGAAGCTCGGCCAGCGCCTGTGGAACCGCATCCAGCCGCTCACCCGGCGCTTTCTGCCGGCCCGCTCGGTGGCCCAGGCGTTTCCGCTGGGGGCGCTGTGGGGCTTTCTGCCCTGCGGGCTGGTGTACAGCGTGCTGGCGACGGCCCTCGTCACCGGCTCGGCCGAGCGCGGCGCGGCGCTGATGCTGGCCTTTGGCCTCGGCACGCTGCCCAACCTGATGCTGGCGGGCCTGGTGCTCAAGCGCCTGCGCGACGTGGTGCGGAACCAGGCGGTGCGCACGGGGTCTGGACTGGTGGTGCTGGCCTTCGGCGTCTATGGTCTGGTGACCACGCCGTCGCTGGGCAGCAAGCTGTGGAATGGCGTGGTGTGCCATTTCTGACCCAACATTGGAGTACGCAGGATGAGCGAGCCGGCTGACGTGCGCTACGACCTGCCGGTGTCCGGCATGAGCTGTGCAGCCTGCGCGGTGCGCCTCGAGAAGGTGCTCAACCGCCTGCCAGGCGTCGACGCGAAGGTCAATTTCGCTACCGAGAAAGCCCGCATCACCGCCACACCCGACGGCACCCCGGCCGCCGACATCCTCGGCGCGATCCGCAAGGCTGGGTTCGACGTGGCGCCGCAGGTGCTTGAGCTCGGCATTGGCGGCATGAGCTGCGCAGCCTGCGCGGCGCGGATCGAGAAGGTGGTGGGTCGACTGCCGGGCGTGGAAGGCAGCGTCAATTTCGCCGCCGAGACGGCCCGGGTGCGCTTCACCCCGGGGCTCACCGATCCGGCGGCCATCGTCGGCGCCATCGCCAAGGCCGGCTTCAGCGCCACGCCGATCGCCGGCCGCGACCGGGAGGTGGAGCGGACCCGTAAGGCGGCCGAGTTTCATGCCGAGCTGCGACTGTTCTGGATTTCCGCGCTCCTGTCGCTGCCTTTCCTTGTGCAGATGATCGGGATGCTCGGCGCGGGCGCCAGCGGCTCGATGCATCACGACGAATGGCTGCCGCGCTGGGCGCAGCTGCTGCTGGCGACGCCAGTGCAGTTCTGGATCGGCAAGCGTTTTTACAAGGGCGCGTGGTCGTCGCTGCTGGGCGGCGGAGCCAACATGGACGTGCTGGTGGCGCTGGGCACCAGCGTTGCGTACTTCTTCAGCGTGGCGGTGGTGGTGCTGGATCGGCACGACCTGCATGTGTACTTCGAGGCGTCGGCCAGCATCATCACGCTGGTGCTGCTGGGCAAGCTGCTGGAGGCCCGCGCCCGGGCGCGCACCTCGGCGGCGGTCGAGGCGCTCTTACGCCTGCAGCCGCCCACCGCCCGCATCGAGCGCGACGGGCAGATCGTCGAACTGCCGGTGGCGCAGGTGGTGGCCGGGATGGTCTTCGTGCTGCGGCCGGGGGATTCGGTGCCGGTGGATGGCGAGGTGCTGTCGGGCGAATCGTCGGCCGACGAGGCGATGCTCACCGGCGAGAGCGTGCCGGTGGCCAAGGCGCCGGGCGACAAGGTCTTTGCTGCCACCGTGAATGGCGCGGGCGTGCTGCGCTGTCGCGCCGTGGGCGTGGGCGCCGAGACGCTGCTGGCCGGGATCGTGCGGCTGGTGGAGCAGGCTCAGGGCGGCAAGCCGGCGGTGCAGCGGCTGGCGGATCGCATCGCAGCGATCTTCGTGCCGACAGTGGTGGCGATCGCCTTTGCGACCTTCTTCGCGTGGTGGTGGATTGGCGGCGAGCTGGCGCCGGCGCTGGTCAATGGCGTCGCGGTGCTGGTGATCGCCTGCCCCTGCGCGCTGGGCCTTGCCACGCCGACGGCGGTGATGGTGGGTACAGGGCAGGGCGCCCGGGCGGGCATTCTGGTGCGCAATGCCGAGGCGCTGGAGCTCGCCGAGAAGATCCGCACGCTGGTGGTGGACAAGACCGGCACCCTCACCGAAGGCCGGCCGGCGGTGCTGGATGTGCGCGTGGCGCCGGGCGCCAGTCGCGCCGACATGCTGGCGCTGGCGGCGAGCCTGGAGGAAACCAGTCATCACCCGCTGGCTCAGGCGGTGGTGGCTGCGGCGCGGGGTGAGAACCTGAGCTGGGCCGCAGCTGAGGCGGTGCAGGCGGTGGGCGGCAAGGGCGTCATCGGCCGCGTGGATGGCCGCGAGGTGGCGGTCGGTTCGCCGGATTTCCTCGTAGAGCGGGGTGCGGCGCTCCCGGCCGAGGTGCTCGATCCGCTCCTGACCGCAGCGCTCACGCCGGTTTGCGTGGCGGTGGATGGCCGCGCCGTGGGCGCGCTGGGCGTGGCCGATCCGCTGCGTGCCACCTCCAAGGCGGCGGTGGCGCGGCTCCAGGCAATGGGCGTGCGGGTGGTGATGCTGACCGGCGATCATCCAGCGGCGGCGGCGCGCATCGCGGCTGAGGCCGGCATCACGGATTTTCGCGCCCAGGTGCTGCCGGGCGACAAGGCGGCAGCGGTGGAGGCGCTGCGCGGTGACGGGCTGGTGGGCATGGTCGGCGACGGCATCAACGACGCGCCGGCGCTGGCTGCGGCGGATGTGTCGTTCGCCATCGGCGCGGGTTCGGACGTGGCCATCGAGGCGGCGGATCTGACCCTGGTGCGCAACGACCTTAACAGCGTGGCCGATGCGATCTCCCTGTCCCGTGCCACGCTGGGCAAGATCCGCCAGAATCTGTTCTTTGCCTTCATCTACAACGTGCTGGGCATTCCGGCGGCGGCGCTGGGGCTGCTCAATCCGGTGATCGCCGGGGCTGCGATGGCGATGAGCTCGGTGTCGGTGGTCAGCAACTCGCTTCTGCTCAGGCGCTGGCGCGCCGGGCGCAACTGAAAGGAAACCAGATGGAAAACGTGACGATCAAGGTGGGTGGCATGAGCTGCCAGGGTTGCGTGAAGAACGTGACTGGCGCGCTGTCGGCGCTGGATGGCGTGGCCGGGGTGGCGGTGTCGCTGGAGGCGGGCGAGGCGAAGGTGGATTTCGATCCGGCCAGGGTCACGCCAGCGGCGCTCAAGTCGGCGATCGAAGATGCCGGTTTCGATGCGACCTGATTTCATCGGAGTCACTTATAATCGCGGGCTGTTTTCACATATCAAGGGAGGCTGAAAAAGATGGGTTTCGATCAAGTCAAGTCCGGCAAGGACGTTCCGAACGACGTCAATGTGATCATCGAGATCTCCGCTCAGGGCGATCCGATCAAGTTTGAAGTGGACAAGGACAGCGGCGCCGTCTTCGTCGACCGCTTCATGGGCACCACCCTGCGTTACCCGATCAACTACGGCTACATCCCCCACACCGTTGCCGGCGACGGCGACCCGGTGGACGTGCTGGTCGTGGCGCCCTACCCGCTGCAGCCGGGCGTCGTGATTCGCGCCCGTCCGGTCGGCGTGCTGAAGATGGAAGACGAAGGCGGCGTTGACGCCAAGGTCGTGGCCGTTCCGGTCTCCAAGCTGACCCCGCTGTACGACAATGTGAAGACCCTCGACGACCTGCCTGAGCTGCTGCTGAAGCAGACCCAGCACTTCTTCGAGCACTACAAGGATCTCGAGCCGGGCAAGTGGGTCAAGGTGACCGGCTGGGGCAGCGTCGAAGACGCCAAGCAGGAAATCCTCGACGGCATCGCTGCTGCCAACAAGTAAGCGATTTCCGCGCTGGATGAACAAGGCCCGCCATGTGCGGGCCTTGTTTTTTTGCGGCTGCGGCTGGGTTGTCCGATCGAAATCAGCAACAGTTTGGCATTTATTGTTGCTGATCTAGCAACAATCCGCCGCGCCTTACACCGCCTGACCGGCCGCGTAGCCGCTGGCCCAGGCCCACTGGAAGTTGTAGCCGCCCAGGTGGCCGGTGACGTCCATCACCTCGCCGATGAAGTACAGCCCTGGCACCGCGCGTGCTTCCATCGTCTTGGACGACAGTGCCCGCGTATCCACGCCGCCCACGGTGACCTCGGCCTTGGCGTAGCCGAGGGTGCCGCCGGGGGTGATCGTCCAGCCCTCGAGCGCGGCGGCGATGGCGTCGAGCTCCTTGCCGTTGAACTGGTTGATCGGCTTGTTCCAGCCGCGCTGGTCGCACCAGGCGTGGGCGAAACGCTTGGGCAGGCGGTCGGACAGCAGGTTGCCGAGGAGCGTCTTGCCCCGGGCGCGCTCGGTGAGCCAGGCGCGCACGTCTTCCGCCGGGAACAGATTGACGGCGATCCGGCTGCCGCCTTCGGTGGCGCCCGGCGCGGCGTCGTAGTCGCGGCTCTGCCAGTAAGACGACACCTGCAGGATCACCGGGCCGGAGAGGCCGCGATGGGTGAACAGCAGGTTCTCGCGGAAGCGCCCCTCGCCGCACTCGGCCACCGCGTCGAAGGCCATGCCGGCGAGCTCCTTGTAGATCGCCAGCTCGTCCGGCCCCAGGGTGAGGGGCACCAGGGCCGGCTTGGGCGGCACGATGGGCAGCCCGAACTGTTCGGCGATCTTGTAACCGAAGGGCGACGCGCCGATCTTGGGGATCGACAGCCCGCCGGTGGCGACCACCAGGCTGGCGCAGGTGAAGCGCCCGTGGCTGGTGTCGAGGGCGAAGCGCTCCGTCTCGTCGGGGCCTGTCTCGATGTGCCTGATCTCGCAGGGCATGGCCCATTCCACGTTGCCGTCCTCGCAGCCGGCACGCAGCATGTCGATGATGTCCTGGGCGGAGTCGTCGCAGAACAGCTGGCCGTGGTCGCGCTCGTGCCAGGCGATGCCGTGGCGCTGGATGCGCTCGAGAAAATGCCCCGGCGTGAAGCGCGCCAGGGCCGAGCGGCAGAACTGGGGATTGCGCGACAGGTAGTTGGCGACGCTCACGTCCAGATTGGTGAAGTTGCAGCGGCCGCCGCCCGAGATGCGGATCTTCTCGGCCAGCTTGGTGGCGTGGTCGATGATGAGCACGCGGCGTCCGCGCTGGCCGGCTTCGGCGGCGCACATCATGCCGGCGGCGCCGGCGCCGATCACGATGACGTCAAAGCGGACGGGCTGGTGGGGGCGGTTCATGGTGACGATGGGGCTGGAACGGGCCCGCAGGATAGTCCGCCCCTTGTCCTGGCGCAAACTGGGCGCACGATGCCATTCTCAGGTTCGCTTCGGCCTGCTAGGCTTGGACGATAAATGAACGCGCGCACCGGGTTGGGGCGCGGCGACGGGCAGAACAAAAAGGAAGCCGATATGGAGCAGCAACCCAAGGCCGCGCGGCGGCCGCTCAAGTGGGCGCTGTGGGGCGCGGGGATCGTGGCGGTGGTCGGCGTGGCCGGCTTTCTGGTGGCGCCCCCGCTGGTCAAGTCGATCGCCGAGGAGAAGCTCTCCGAGCAGCTGCACCGCAAGGTGACGATCGAGGGTATCTCGATCAACCCGTATGCGCTTTCGGCCGAGGTGCGCGGCTTCAAGATGCTGGAGCCCGATGGTGGGGCGACGGCGGTGAGCTTCACGTCGCTGTACGCCAACGTCGAGGCCGAGTCGCTGTTCCGGGGCGGCATCGTGGTGCAGGAGGTGAAGCTCGTCGAGCCCGCGGTGAATGTGGTGCGGCTGGAAGGCACGCGCCTCAACTGGTCCGACGTGATCGACGAGATCCTCAACAAGCCGGACGACGGCTCGAAGAGCCTGTTCTCGGTGCACAACATCCGCATCGAGAAGGGCCGCATCGACATTGACGACCGGCCAGTGGGCCAGAAGCACCAGATTGCCGATCTCGAGCTGGGCGTGCCCTTCGTCTCGAACCTGCCGTCCCAGGTGGAAACCTTCGTCGAGCCGCTGCTAGCGATGAAGGTCAATGGCACGCCTTTCGAGGTGCGCGGCAAGGCGCGGCCGTTCTCGGCTACCCGCGAATCGGTGGTCGATCTCAAGTTCGACAGTTTCGACCTGACCCGCTATCTGGCCTACGTGCCGATCGACAAGCCCTTCCGGCTGCCGTCGGCCCGGCTGTCGTCGGATCTCCAGCTCTCCTTCGCCCAGCCCGCCGGCGCCGCGCCGAGCGTGACGGTGAAGGGCGGCGTTGGCCTTGACGCGGTGGAAGTCCAGCACGCCGACGGCCGGCCGGCGATCAAGCTGCCGTCGGTGAAGATCGGCATCGACAAACTGGCGCCCCTGGCGGGCGAGCTGGCCCTGGGTACGGTGGCCATCGACAAGCCGGAGTTCGTGGTCGGACGCGATCGGGAAGGGCGCATCAGCCTTTTGTCGCTCGTTCCCAAACCCAGCGCCAAGCCGGCTGAGCCGGTGCCAACGCCGGCCGACAGCAAGCCGGCCAAGCCGTTTGGGCTGAGCCTGGGCGAGTTCAAGCTCACCGGCGGCAGGCTGGATTTTTCGGATGCGTTGCCCGCCGGCACGTTCAGCAAGACCTTGCAGGACATCCACGTGTCGCTGCGCAAGTTCCAGTTGGCGGGCGGCGAGCCGGCGGCGCTGGAGTTCGGCTTTGCGACGCCTTCCGGTGAAACCCTCGAGAACAAGGGCAGCGTCGCCCTGTCGCCGCTCAAGGCCGAGGGCACGCTGGAACTCGCCGGCTTCGATCTGGTGAGTCCCAAGCCGTATATCGCCGCGGCGCTGCCGGGCGGGGATGTGGTGTCCGGCAAGTTCGACGGCAAGATCGCCTATGACGTGGTGCAGGAAGCCGGCGGCGAGCCGAAGGTCAAGCTCAAGGCCGAATCCCTGGTCCTGAAGGGCGTGGGCGTGCAGCTCAAGGGCGAGAAGGCACCGCTGCTGAAGCTCGGCGCCCTCGACGTGCGCGATGCCGACGTGGATCTCGCCGCCCGCAAGGTGACGGTGGGCGAGGTGAGCAGCAAGGCCACGCGGGTGGCGCTGGTGCGCGACAAGAACGGTGATTTCAACGCCCAGAAGCTCGCGGGCGCAGCCCCGGCAGCCCCGGCGGCCGCGCGGAAGCCTGTCGCCAAGCCTGCGCCCGCCGCCAAGGCCGGGCCCGACTGGCTGGTGGAGGTGAAGCGTGTTGCGCTGGACGACTGGGGCGTGCGCGTTGAAGACCGCACCCTCACGCCGTCCGTCGTGCTCAACGCCGAGCCCATGTCCCTGAAGATCGACGGGCTTTCGACGGCCAAGGGCAGCAAGGCGAAGCTCAACCTGCAGGCGGCGATCAACAAGCGCGGCAAGGTGGGTGTCGGTGGCACGGTGGGGCTGACGCCGCTGGCGGGCAATCTGGATCTCGACCTGAAGGCGGTGGATCTGGCGATGCTCCAGCCCTACGTGACTGAAAAGGTGAAGATTGCCATCACCCGCGGCAGCGTGACGTCCCGGGGCAAGCTGGCTTTCGAGCTGCCGCCGGGCGGAGCCGTGAGGGGCGGCTTCAAGGGCAATCTGACCATCGGCGATTTCGCGTCGGTGGACAAGCTCAACGCCGCTGATTTCCTCAAGTGGCGCTCGCTGTACTTTGGTGGGGTGGACGTCCGTTTGTCGCCGCTGGCGGTGAACATCGACGACATCGCCCTGACCGACTTCTACACCCGGCTGATCCTCAACGCCCAGGGCGGCCTGAACATCCGGGAGATTGCTGCCCAGCAGGCCGAAGAGGAAAAAGCCGCGGCCGATGCAGGGAGCAAGGGAAGCGGGGCCCCGGTGGTCCGCCCGGCGCCCGGTGTGGCGGTGACCAAGGTTGCGCCGCCACCTGAACCGCCGATCCCCTTGTCGATCAAGCGCATTACCCTGCAGGGCGGCAACATCGCCTACAGCGACCGCTTCATCAAGCCCAATTACGACGCCAACCTCACCGGAATGGGCGGGAAGCTGGTGAATCTGTCATCCAACCCCGACGTGATCGCCGAGCTGGATCTGCGTGGCAAGGTGGATGATTCTGCTCCGGTCGAGGTGATCGGGCGGTTCAATCCCTTCCGGCAGGACAAGGCGCTGGACATCCGGGCGTCGGTGAAGGATTTCGAGCTTTCCAGCGTGTCCACCTACGCCGGCAAGTACGTGGGCTACGGCATCGAGAAGGGCAAGCTGTCGGCCAATCTCAACTACAAGATTGTCGACCGCAAGCTGACCGCCACCAATCAGGTCTTCCTGGATCAGCTGAGCTTCGGCGACAAGGTGGAAAGCCCCAGCGCCCTCAAGCTGCCGGTGCTGCTGGCGGTGTCGCTGCTCAAGAACAGCCGCGGCGAGATCGACCTGGATCTGCCCATCGGCGGTTCGCTGGATGATCCCCAGTTCAGCGTCGGCGCGATCGTCGTCAAGGTCATCGTCAATCTCGTCACCAAGGCCGTCACCTCGCCGTTTGCGCTGCTCGGGTCGATGTTCGGCGGCAACGCCGAAGAACTCGCCTGGCTGGATTTCGATCCCGGCTTCGGTCGCCTGCCGGAGGGCGCCGATACCAAGCTGCAGTCGATCGCCAAGGTGATGAACGAGAAGCCGGGCCTCAAGCTCGACATCGCCGGCCGGGTCGATCCCATTGCCGACCGGGACGGCCTGCGTCGGGCGATGCTGGTGGGCAAGGTCGAGGCGCTCAAGGTGAAGGACATGGCCAAGTCGGGTGAGTCGGCGGGCGAGGACGGCCGCGTGCGGGTGTCGCCGGAGGAATACCCGGCGCTGCTCACGCGGGTCTACAAGGACGAGAAGTTTCCCAAGCCGCGCAACATGGTGGGGCTCACCAAGGATCTGCCGGTGGCTGAGATGGAGAAGCTGATCATCACCAACACCACCGTGGCCGACGAGGACGTCCGCCTGCTCGCCCAGCGGCGCGCCCAGAACGTGAAGAACTGGCTGGTGGCGAAGGGCCAGGTGCCGGCCGAACGCATCTTCGTGCTGGCCGGCCGTGAAGGTGACGACGGCAAGCAGCCGAAGGCCAAGGTCAGCCGGACCGACTTTTCGCTGCGCTGATGATGACCGGAGGTTCCATGCGCCCTCAAAAGCTCGACCCCGCAGAGCAGGCGGAACGCTTGGCCACCCTCGACGGCTGGCAGTTGGTGCCCGGCCGCGAGGCCATCACCCGCAGCTACCGGTTTGCCGATTTCAACGCCGCCTTCGGCTGGATGGCCCGGGTTGCGCTGATGGCCGAGAAGCTCGACCATCATCCCGAGTGGCGCAACACCTACAACCGCGTCGAGGTCGTGCTCACCACCCACGACGCCGGCGGGCTCACCGAGCTGGATTTCCAGCTCGCCGGTTTCATGGATCGGGCGGCGCTGGGCTGACGCGGTTTTGCCGCATTGCGGAATGCTTGTCTTTCCGGAGGGTGATACCCTTCGCAGAAAAAATCGACAAGAACCCGGCGGGAGAGGACAGCAGATGCATCTGACGTTTGACTGGAGTACGACCCTGCGCCGTGTGCGCGGGCGGACGAGCTTCGTTCCGGACGCGGTTGCTTCGGCCGGCACGCGCTGCGGCTGGAAGCGTTTTCCTTTCGGCGACCGCATCTACCGCTACGCCGGCGATGCCCTCGCCACCAACTGGGCGCGCCTTCATGCGGGCGACGCCGAGCCCTATCCCGACGTTGCCGCCCTGGGGCGCCTGGTTCGTGCCAACCCGGCCCTGGGTGCGCGGGTGCCTGATCTGGCGGCCGCCGCTCGCGACGTGGAAGAAGCCTGGCGGGCCTATCACGCGGGCGACTTTGCCGAGGCCGTCGACCGCGGTGAGGCGGCCGGCCCGGTGGGCACGGTGGTGGCTGCCAGGGCGGCGATCGTCTACGCCACCCATCTCGAAGAAGACGAAATGCGCCGCGCGGCCATCCTGCGGGATACCGTCGATGCCTGTTCGGTGCTGGTGGAGCTGGCGCCCAACTGGGCCAACGCGTGGTTCGTGAATGGGCTTGCCATCGGCCGCTACTGCCAGCACGTACCGCTGGTGCGCAGCCTGGCGCGGGGGCTGGGTGGCAAATCGCGGGAATCCCTGCAGCGGGCCCTGCAGCTTGAGCCCGGTCACGCCGATGCTCACGCCGGGCTCGGCATCTACTGCACCGAAGTCATCGACAAGGTGGGGGCGATGGTGGCCGCGCTGACCTACGGCGTGAAGAAGGAAACCGCCATCGAACACTTCGAGGCGGCCCGCGCGCTCAATCCGCGGTCGCCGACCACCTTGGTGGAATACGCCCGGGCGCAGATGCTCGCGGGTGGGCCTGCCAGCCTGGGGCGGGCTCACGCCATCTTCGCCGAGGCCGCCGCCTGTCAGCCTCTGGATGCCCAGGCCCGGCTGGATGTGGAGTGGGCGCGGGCGGAACTCGCTGCCTAGCCTGGCTGCCGCCCGGCCGGGCGGCTCAGGTCAGACCTTGGCGCGGATCAGGCGCGCTTTTTCCCGCTCCCAGTCGCGTTCCTTCTCGGTCTCGCGCTTGTCGTACTGCTTCTTGCCCTTGGCGAGGCCCACGCTCACCTTCACCCGGCCCTTGGTGTAGTGCAGGTCGAGGGGCACCAGCGCGTAGCCGGCGCGCTCGACCTTGCCGATCAGTTTGGCGATCTCCTCGGCGTGGAGCAGCAGCTTGCGGGTGCGGGTCGGGTCGGGGTGGATGTGGGTGGAGGCGGATTCGAGGGGCGTGATGTGCATGCCCACGATGAAGATTTCCGCCCCGCGGATCACCACGTAGCTTTCCTTGATGTTGGCGCGCCCGGCGCGGATACCCTTCACCTCCCAGCCTTCCAGCACGAGGCCGGCTTCGTATTTATCCTCGATGAAGTAATCGTGGAAGGCCTTGCGGTTGTCGATGATGCTCATGGCGATAGGCTCGTGGATGGCGCCGCCTTGGCGCGGGCCGGGTGGGACGCGTAAAATCGCGTATTTTAACAGGTCGCATCCCCGCTCGCTCCCCGATGGCTGCCGTCAAGAAAATTGTCCTGATCGAGTTTACGCCGGTCCAGATGTTCGATCTGGTGGACCGCTGCGAGGATTACCCCAAGTTCCTGCCCTGGTGTGGTGGCAGCGAGGTGCATGGCCGGGATGAGAAGATCACCCGGGCAACCCTGCACATCAACTACCACGGCATCAAATCCCATTTCAGCACCGAGAACGAGAAGGTCTACCCCTCGCACATGCTGATCCGGCTGACCGACGGGCCCTTCACCCATCTCGACGGCTCGTGGGATTTCACTCCGTTGGGTGACGCCGCCTGCAAGGTCGAGTTCAACCTGCGCTACGAATTCTCCAGCCGCCTCATCGAGAAGGCCGTCGGGCCGGTGTTCAACCACATCGCCAACACCTTCGTCGATTCCTTCGTGAAGCGTGCCGAGCAAATTTATGGACGGAAATAGCCATGTCTGCTGACGCCTGCCAGGATTCCATCAACGTCGATGTCTGCTATGCCCTGCGCGATCGCCAGGAGATCGTCCGGCTCAAGTTGCCGGCTGGCGCCACGGTGCAGCGTGCCATCGATGCTTCCGGTCTGCTCCAGAAGCATCCGGAGATCGACATCGTCAAGACCAACAAGCTGGGCATCTTCGCCAAGCTGGTGAAGGCCGACACGGTGCTGCGCGACCGGGACCGGATCGAGATCTACCGCCCGCTGATCGCCGACCCGAAGGAAGTGCGTCGCAAGCGTGCCGAAGAGGGGAAGGTCATGAAGAAGGGCGGCGGCCCCGCCGAAGAGGCCGCCTGAGGGCTGCCGCCGCTCAGCGGCAGGTCTTGTCGACGGCCCGGCGGGTGCGCTCGATCGCGGCGCTGCGCTCGTCGTCGTCCAGGAAAACCCGTTCGCCGTTTTCGTCGAAGCGGCTCATCCGCTGGCCGCTCTCCAGCGCGGTGAGCTGGGCGCGGTTTTCAGCGCATTCGCGCTGCCGTGCCTGGTCGTTGGCCTGGGCCTTGCGGGCTTTCTCCTCGGCTTCCGCGGCTTCGGCGCGGCGCTTGCGGAAGGCCAGCTCCTTTTCGGCGTAGCTTTGCTGAGAGGAGGGGGAAGCTGCTGCGGCGGCCTCGCCACCTTCGGCCGTTCTGGCTGGAGGCTGGGGCGCAATCGAGCCCTGACGGACCGTGCGGACCTTGGCGTCTGGCGGCGGCATGTCGGAGTAGTGCACCTGCCCGCCGGCGTCTTTCCAGCTGTAAATACCCTGTCCGAAGGCTGCCGATCCGGTGCAAAGCAGCAGAACAAGGAAAAATTTGCGGAACATCAGAAACTCCAGTCAGACAAAGCTTTTGCCGGGAAGCGGCGACCTACGTATAATACGGATTTGATTCAAGGGATTAAAGCCATGCGAGTGATTCAGAAGGCGCTGACGTTCGATGACGTCCTTCTCATCCCGGCCCATTCCAGCGTTCTCCCGCGCGACGTCAACCTCCAGACGAAACTCACGCGCAACATTACCCTGAATATTCCGCTGGTGTCCGCAGCCATGGACACCGTCACCGAAGCGCGTCTTGCCATTGCTCTCGCCCAGGAAGGCGGGATCGGTATCGTTCACAAGAACCTTACCGCCCAGCAGCAGGCCGCCGAAGTGGCCAAGGTAAAGCGCTTCGAATCGGGCATCCTCAAGGATCCGATCACCATTCCGCCGACCATGACGGTCCGCGAAGTGCTGACCCTGACCCGCAGCCACAAGATCTCCGGCCTGCCGGTGGTCGAGAACGGCAAGGTCATCGGTATCGTCACCAACCGCGACACCCGCTTCGAGACCAATCTCGACCAGCCCGTGTCCGCCATCATGACGCCCCACGCGCGCCTCGTCACCGTCAAGGAAGGCACCAGCCTCGAAGACGCCCGCGCGCTGATGCACAAGCACCGTCTCGAGCGCGTGCTGGTCCTGAATGACGCTGGCGAACTGGCCGGCCTCATCACCGTCAAGGACATGATGAAGTCCACCGAACACCCGCTTGCCGCCAAGGACAGCCTCGGCCGCCTGCGCGTGGGTGCCGCCATCGGCGTCGGTGCCGGCACTGAAGAGCGTGCCGCGCTGCTGGCCGAGGCCGGTGTGGACGTGATCGTCGTCGATACCGCCCACGGCCACTCGCAAGGCGTGCTCGACCGGGTCAATTGGGTCAAGAAGAACTTCCCGCAGGTCGAGGTCATCGGCGGCAACATCGCCACCGCCGCCGCCGCACTGGCGCTGGTCGAAGCCGGCGCCGACGGCGTCAAGGTCGGCATCGGCCCGGGCTCCATCTGCACCACCCGCATCGTCGCCGGCGTCGGCGTGCCGCAGATCACCGCGGTCGACAACGTCGCCACCGCGCTGGCCGGTTCCGGCGTGCCGCTGATCGCCGACGGTGGCATCCGCTACTCCGGTGACATCTCCAAGGCCATCGCCGCCGGTGCCAACGTGGTGATGCTGGGCGGCCTGTTCGCCGGCACCGAAGAAGCGCCGGGCGAGACCGTGCTGTTCCAGGGCCGTTCCTACAAGTCCTACCGGGGCATGGGTTCGCTGGGCGCAATGCAGCAGGGCGCCGCCGACCGTTACTTCCAGGACAACGAAGGCAACGTCGACAAGCTCGTGCCGGAAGGTATCGAAGGCCGCGTGCCCTACAAGGGCGCTGTGACCGCGGTGATCCACCAGCTGATGGGCGGCCTGCGCGCCTCCATGGGCTACGTGGGCTGCGCCAGCATCGACGAGATGCGCACCCGCGCCGAGTTCGTCGAGATCACCTCGGCCGGCATCCGCGAATCCCACGTCCACGACGTGCAGATCACCAAGGAAGCGCCGAACTACCACGTGGATTGATCGTCCGCGATCGTCCCTGAGAGAAGGCAGCCGAGAGGCTGCCTTCTTTCGTTTGGGCGCCGGTGTCACCAGCGGGCGGCCGGTGGATAATCCCCCTCCGGCTGAACCTCTCCGCGTTTGCGCACTCCATCCGTCATGCTCAACCGAACCCGCACCGAAACCTCGACGACCGCTGCCGTGCTCGAACCCGTGGTGGAAGTCAGCCATCTTTCCCGCGCGGTGACGTCCGACGACGGCGCCAGGCTCTCCATTCTCGACGACGTCTCCTTCACCATCGCCGCCGGCGAGGCGATCGCCATCGTCGGCGCGTCCGGTTCGGGCAAATCCACCTTGCTGGGTTTGCTGGCCGGGCTGGATTCGCCCAGCGGCGGCAGCGTGCGCATCCGCGGGCAGGATCTGTTCGCCCTTGATGAGGACGGCCGGGCCGAGCTACGCGGGGCCTGCGTGGGCTTCGTGTTCCAGTCCTTCCAGCTGCTGCCGGCGCTCACCGCGCTGGAAAACGTGATGCTGCCGCTGGAACTGGCCGGCCGCCGCGATGCACGCCAGGAGGCCGAAAGCTGGCTCGGTCGGGTCGGGCTGTCGGGGCGGCTGGGGCATTACCCGCGCCAGCTCTCGGGCGGTGAGCAGCAGCGCGTCGCCGTGGCCCGCGCCTTTGCGCCGCGGCCGGCGCTGGTGCTGGCCGACGAGCCCACCGGCAACCTCGACGTGGCCACCGGCGAGGCGGTCATCGAGCTGATGTTCTCCCTCAACGCTGAATCCGGCACAACCCTGGTACTGGTGACCCACGACAACGCCCTGGCGGCCCGTTGTGGCCGCACCTTGCGGCTGGCGGCGGGGCGGCTGGAGTCGTCGACAGCGGCCTTGTAGGTCGGACTTCAGTCCGACAGCGCGGGTTGATCAAGCGGGGTTTGTCGGACTGAAGTCCGACCTACAGGATGCGACTGGCGGCGCCCCGGATCATGGCGCGCTCAGCAGGTTCTGCTCACGCAGCCCGCAGCGCTTGAGGATGCTGCGGCCGGCGATCACGCCGCTGTGCACCGCGGCTTCGATCGTTGCCGGGTATTCCGACGCCACGTAGTCGCCGGCCAGCCACAGGCCGGGATGGGGCGTGGCGCAGCGGGGGCGCTCGATGCCCGGCGTGCAGGCAAAGGTGGCGCGCTTTTCGGTGATGACCTGGGCCCACTTGAGCGCCGGCAGCGGGCCGAGGATGGCCTGGAGCTCCTGCAGCAGGGCGATCTCCAGCGCCTCCTTGCCGATTTCCTGATGGGCGCCGCTGGCGCTGATGACCACGCTCACCATCCCCTCCGGCCCGCCCAGCGCGGCGCGGTCGAAGGCCCACTGGCCGTAGCCGCCGCTCATGCCGATCATTGGCTCGGGGAAGTTCACCGGCCCGTCGAAGGCCAGCCAGGCGGTGACGATGGGCTCGTGGCGCAGGGCGTCGATCCGTGCCACCACCGGCGCCAGCGCCGGTAAGGGCTCGACCAGCGCGGCCACGTGGTAAGGCGCAGTGGCGACCACCACGTGGTCGTAGCGGGTGCTCCACGGGTCGCCGTCGAGGTGGAAATACTCGCCTTCGGGCTGGATGGTCTTGATCGGCTCGGCGGTGCGCACCGTGTGGCCGCGCATGGCCAGCCAGCGGGAAGCCGGCACCGGAAAGAGCTCGGACAGATCCACCTTCGGCAGCAGCAGATCCGAGGCCGACGCCGACGCGCCCAGGCTGTCCCGCAGCACGTTGGCGAAGACCTGGGCCGAGGCCTGGGCGACCGGCGTGTTGAGCGCTGCGACGCACAGCGGCTCCCAGATCAGGCGGGTGAGGGTGTCGGTCTGGCGGGTTTCGGCGAGGAGTGCGGAGACCGGGCGATCCGGTTCGACGACGAACTTGCAGCTTTTTAGGACACGCATCAGCCGGGCCATGGCGAGCTTGTCGGCAAGGCCGAGGCCGCGGGCGGTGAGGAGGCCCAGCGCCAGATGCAGCGGCGCAGGCAGCGGGGCGGCGCGCAGCTCGCACAGGCCGGGGTAGACCAGCGCCAGCCGGCGGGTTTCGAGCACGTTGGGTTTTACGCCCACCAGCCGCAGCATGCGCAGGGTTTCGGCGTAGGCGCCGAGGAGGATGTGCTGGCCGTTATCGACCCGGTAGCCATCCTTCTCGACCACCCGCGCGCGGCCGCCGAGGGTGCGCGAGGCTTCGAAGAGCGTGACCCGCGCGCCGCCGCGGGCGAGGGTGACGGCTGCCGCAAACCCTGCGTAGCCGCCGCCGACAACGGCGACCTGGGGCGCGAGGCTCATCGGGCGATACCGCTCATGCCCCGAACCACGTCTTGCCGGCGAGCCAGATCTTGCGCAGCGGGGTGAGGGAGGTGCGGCGGTCGAGCACCTGGAAGCCGTCGGCCTCGATCTCGTCGAGGAGGGTGCGGTAGATGGCGGCCATGATGAGGCCCGGGCGCTGGGCCTTGCGGTCTTCGGCCGGGAGCTGGGCGAAGGCCTGCTCGTAGAGCTGGCGGGCGCGCTTCGCCTGGAAGGCCATCAGCTCGCGGAAACCGTCGGAATACTGGCCGTCGAGGATTTGCTTGGCCGGCACGCCAAACTGCTGGAGCTCGTTGATCGGCAGGTAGATGCGGCCCCGGCGGGCGTCCTCACCCACGTCGCGGATGATGTTGGTGAGCTGGAAGGCGAGGCCCAGATCGTGGGCGTACTTGAGCGTCTGGCGGTTGGTGTAGCCGAAGATCTCGGCCGACAGCAGGCCCACCACGCTGGCCACCCGGTAGCAGTAGAGGTTGAGCGCCTTCCAGTCGAGGTAGCGGGTCTGCTGGAGATCCATCTGCATGCCGTCGATGACTTCGAGGAGCAGCTCGCGGGGCAGGTTGAAGCGCTGGATGACGTCCTTCAGGGCCTGGCCGACCGGGTGCTGGGGCGTGCCTTCGTAGATCAGCCCGACCTGATGGCGCCACCAGTCGAGGGTGGTGTGGGCGATCTGCGGGTCCTGGCATTCGTCCACCACGTCGTCCACCTCGCGGCAGAAGGCGTACAGGGCGACGATCGCCTGGCGCCGCTCGGGGGGCAGGAACATGAAGCTGTAGTAGAAGCTGGAGCCGCTGGCGGCGGCTTTCTCCTGGCAGTAGGCGTGGGGATCGGTCATGGGGGCTAGCGGGTGAGTGCGCGCCAGGCGAGGCGCAGCCAGTCGGCTTTGCCGAGGATCGGGCGGTGGTTGAAGACGTCGTAGGCGTTGGCCTCGATCTTGTCGAGCACGCCGAGGCCGCCCTGCACGATGAGGCGCAGTTCCCAGCCGATGCGGCCGGGCAGGCGACGGGCCAGGGGCGCGCCGTGGAGCATCATGGTGCGGGCGCGCTGGATCTCGAAATCCATCAGCGCCGAGAACTGGCGGGTGACCTCGCCCCCGGCGATGCAGGCTTCGGTCACGCCGAAGCGCTCCATGTCGGCCTGGGGCAGGTAGATGCGCTGCTTCTGCCAGTCGATGGCCACGTCCTGCCAGAAGTTGATGAGCTGCAGGCTGGTGCAGATCTGGTCGGACATGGCCAGGTTGTCCGGCGTGGCGGCCTTGTAGAGGTGCAAGAGCAGCCGGCCCACCGGGTTGGCGGAGCGCCGGCAGTAGTCGGCCAGATCGGCGAAATCGGCGTAGCGGGTCTTCACCACGTCCTGGCTGAAGGCGTCGAGCAGGTCGAGGAACAGGCTGATCGGCAGCTTGAATTGCCGGACGTTGTCGGCCAGGCGGTTGAAGATCGGCGCGAGCTTCGGATCGTCGATGGGCTTGCCCTGCTCGATGCAGAACAGCGCCCGGCGGTAGTCGTTGAGGTGGGCGAGGCGCACCATCGGCGGCGCGTCGCCCTCGTCGGCGATGTCGTCGGCCGAGCGCGCGAAGGCGTAGATGGCCTCTACCGGCTCGCGCAGATGCGCGGGCAGCAGGAAGGACGCAACCGGGAAGTTCTCGTAGTGGTCGACGGACATGGGCGGGCGGAGTATACCGGGCTCGGTGCGGCGTGAGGGGCGCGCAGAACTGTAGCGCCTACTGTAGGTCGGACTTCAGTCCGACAGACGAGGATTGCTGAAGCAGTGCTGTCGGACTGAAGTCCGACCTGCAGGAATGGCCCCCGCTCACCGCTCCCCCTCACTCCTTACCGCCGCAATGCTCGAAATCCACGGCCTCTCCCGCCACTTCAACGGCCGCCCGGTACTGGCCGGGATCAACCTCTCCCTCTCGCCCGGCGAATACGTGGCGATCGTCGGTGAATCCGGCGTCGGCAAATCCACGCTGCTCAACCTGATCGCCGGCCTCGACCGGCCCGATGGCGGCACGCTGTCCCTCGACGGCTGCGCCTACGCCGGGCTGGACGAAGACGCGCTCACCCGCCTGCGCCGGGACAAGCTGGGCTTCGTCTTCCAGGCCTTTCATGTGCTGCCCCATCTCACCGTGCGCCAGAACGTGGCGCTGCCGCTATGGCTGCAAGGCGTGGAGGGCGATGCGGCCGACGCGCCCGCGCAGCAGCTCCTCGACGCCGTGGGCCTGGGCGACCGGGCCGGCAGCTGGCCGCGGGAGCTCTCCGGCGGCGAGATGCAGCGGGTCGCCATCGCCCGGGCGCTGGTGCATCGGCCACGGCTGGTGCTGGCCGACGAGCCCACCGGCAACCTGGACCCGGCCAACGGCGCGCGGGTGCTGGATCTGCTCGCCACGCGCATCCGCGAGGCGGGGGCCATCGGCATCCTCGTCACCCACTCGCTGGAGGCGGCCGCCACCGCCGACCGGGTGCTGCGCCTCGACGCCACCGGCCTGCACGGATGAAGGCGCGGATGCTGGCGCCGGTCTTCCTTGGCTCGCTCGGGCGGCGGCGGGTGGCCACGCTGTTCTCCTTCGTCGCCATCGTGCTGGGCGTGGCGCTGGGGATGGCGGTGCAGGTGGTGCATGAGGCGGCGCTGAGCGAGTTTGGCCGCGGCATGCGCAGCCTGGCGGGTCAGGCGGATCTGCAGGTGGCGGGGCCGAAGGGCGGTTTCGACGAAGCCCTTTACACGATTCTCGCTGCGCGACCGGAGGTGGCCGAGGCGAGCCCGCTGGTGGAGCTGGATCTCAAGCTCGTCGGCCGCGACGAAACCCTGCACCTGCTGGGCGTGGATATCTTTGCGCTGGCCCGGGTCGCGCCCCGGCTGCTGCCGCGGCCGCGGGACGAGTCGGCGCGCTTTGCGGTGCTGGAAGATCACGCGCTGTTCATCAGCCACGCCGCGGCCGACGCCCTGGGCGCGCCGCCCGGAAAAAGCCTGCGGGTGCTGGCCGGCGCGGCGGAGGTGGATCTCAAGATTGCCGGCGATCTGCCCGGTGTGGAGGACGGCCGCCGTCTGGCGGTGATGGACATCGCCGCGGTGCAGGCGCGCTTCGGCCGCGTCGGGCGCCTGTCGCGGATCGACCTGAAGCTGGCCGAGGGCGTGATGCCGGACGTCGCCATCGCCCGGCTGCAGCCGCTGCTGCCGGCCGGTGTGGTGGTGACCGCCCCCGAGGCCGCCGAGGACGAAGCGGCCAACCTCTCCCGCGCGTATCGGGTGAATCTCACCATGCTGGCGGCGATTGCGCTGGTGACGGGGGGCTTTCTGGTCTTCTCGGCCCAGGCGCTGTCGGTGGTGCGGCGGCGCACGGAGTTTGCCTTCCTGCGCGCCATCGGCCTTGCCCGGCGGCAGCTTTTTGGCTGGCTGCTGGCCGAAGGGGCAGCGGTGGGGCTGGCCGGTGGCATCGTTGGTGTGGGTGTGGGTTATGGGCTCGCCTGGGGGGCGCTGGCGCTGCTGGGGGGCGATCTGGGGGCGGGATATTTTGCGGGGCTCAAGCCCGCGCTGGTCTTTCAGCCGGGGCTGACGGCGGCTTATGTGGGCTTGGGCGTGCTGGCCGGCGTGGCCGGGGCGTGGCTGCCGGCGCGGGAGGCGGCCACCGTGGCACCGGCCCGGGCGCTCAAGGCCGGCGACGAGGCGGCGCTGCTGTCGGGCCGCGGGCGACCATTGGTCGGGCTCGCGCTGCTGGTGGCGAGCGTGGCGGCGTGCTGGATTCCGCCGCTGGATGGCCTGCCCGTGGGCGGCTATCTGGCCGTGGCCTGCCTGCTGGCCGGGGGCGTGCTGCTGTTGCCGGCCGTGGCGGCGGGGCTGGCGCGGCTGCTGCCCGATCACGGCCCGGTGCCGGCCCGGCTGGCGGCGGCCCGCCTGGGCGCGGCCCCCGGCCATGCGGTGGTGGCGGCGGCCGGCGTGCTGGCGAGTGTGGCGCTGGCGGCGGCGATGGCGATCATGGTTGCGTCCTTCCGGGATTCGGTGGATGAGTGGCTGACCCAGCTGCTGCCGGCCGATCTTTACCTGCGCACCAGCCGCAGCGCCTCCAGCGGTTTTCTCGATCCCGCCCAGCAGGCGCGCATCGCCGCGGTGCCTGGCGTGGCGGAGCTGCGCTTCACGCGGATGGACAGCCTGCGCCTGGCGCCGGGACATCCACCGGTGGCGCTGCTGGCGCGCCCTCTGTCGCCCGACGGCGCCGGCCTGCCCCTGGTGGGCGCGGCGGTGCCGGGGCAGAGCGGGGTGACGATCTGGATCTCCGAAGCCGTGCAGGACATGCTCGGCTGGCGCCCGGGCGACGCGGTGACGCTGCCCCTCGCCGGGCGCAGCGTGCCGGTGCACGTGGGCGGGGTGTGGCGGGATTACGCCCGCCAGACCGGCGCGGTGATGATCGATTTGGCCGATTACCGGCGCCTCACCGGCGACCCGCTGGCGAGCGATGTGGCGATCTTCCTGAAGCCCGACGCGGCTCCGGCGGCGGTGGAGGCGGCGCTGCTCGCCACTGCACCGGCCGGGGCGCTGGAGGTGGCCCGGCCGGGCGAGATCCGCGCCATCACCCTGCGCATCTTCGACCGCACCTTTGCGGTCACTTATCTGCTGGAGGCGGTGGCCGTGGCGATCGGCCTTGCCGGCGTGGCGGCGAGCTTTGCGGCCCTGGCGGCGGCCCGGCGGCGGGAGTTCGGGATGCTGCGCCACCTGGGCCTGACCCGCCGCCAGATTGGCTGGATGCTGGCTCAGGAGGGCGCGCTGGCGGCCGGTGTGGGCGTGCTCGCCGGGCTGGCCGTGGGGGGCGCCATCGGGCTGGTGCTGATCGAGGTGGTCAATCGGCAGAGCTTCCACTGGAGCATGGATCTGCATGTGCCCTGGCTGTCGCTGACGGTGTTCGGCGCGGGGCTGGTGGCCCTCGGGGCCGGCGCGGCCGTGCTCGCCGGGCGGCAGGCGATGCGTCAGGACGCGGTACTGGCGGTGCGGGAGGATTGGTGATGGGACTACAGTGCAAAACGGGGGCCATGCAGCGCAGCGCTGCATGCGTGCACTTTTTAAGTGCAACACCCGAGTTCGGAACTTCAACGATGCTGAAAAAAGCATCGGCGCCGGAGTTCCGAACTCGACGATTGCTGCTTTTTGCTGCAACGATGCACCTATCAAGTGCATTTGCGGAGCTTCGAGCTCCGGCATTGATGCTTTTTGCAGCAATGGTGAAGCTCGGAACTGCGACGGTGCAGTTCAGAACTGCAATCGCAGCGCGATGGGCTCTGGCGATGCAGGCCGGCGCCCGGCACCCACGCCCGGGACGGGGCCGGTCCGTCCGCCCCGCTGCAACAGGCCTGCCCGACGCCGGAGGCGTGGCATGAAGCACGGCGCAAACCCCCATGGGATGCGCCGTCGCCTGCTGCTGGCGCTGGCGACCCTGCCTGGCTGGGGGGCGGCGCGGGCGGCGGATTTTGCCCCGGTGCTCCCCGGGCGGCGGCTGGTGTTTCCGGCGGATCACGGCGCCCATCCGGATTTCCGCACCGAGTGGTGGTATGCCACCGGCTGGCTGGCGCTGCCGGATGGGCGTCCGCTGGGTTTTCAGGTGACTTTCTTCCGGGTGCGAACCGGTGTCGGCGAGGGCAGCCCCAGCGCCTTCGCGCCGCGCCAGCTGGTGATGGCCCACGCGGCAATCGCCGACCCGCAACTGGGGCGCCTGCGCCATGACGAGCGCTCGGCCCGGGTGGGCTTCGGCCGCGCCGGCTTCGAGACCGGCCGCACGGCCGTGTGGTGCGGCGACTGGCGCTTTGCGCTGGAGGGCGGGCGCTACCGGGCGGAGGTGCGCGCGGCGGATTTCGCCTACGCGCTGGATCTGACGCCCGATGGCCCGCCGCTCCTCAACGGCAAGGCCGGCTTCTCGGCCAAGGCGCCCGATCCGCGCCACGCCAGCTACTACTACAGCCGGCCCCAGCTGGCGGTGAGCGGCACGGTGACGCTGGATGGCCGCAGCCAGCCGGTGACCGGCAAGGCCTGGCTGGATCACGAGTGGTCCAGCGAGCTGATGCCCGAAGGCGCCCAGGGTTGGGACTGGCTGGGCGCCAACCTCGACGACGGCAGCGGCCTGATGGCCTTCCGGATGCGTGGGCAGGACGGCAATCCGATGTGGTCCGCGGCCAGCTGGCGGGCGGCCGATGGCACGGCGCGCATCCTCACGCCTGCGGATGTGCGCTTCGAACCCCTGCGCGAATGGCGATCCCCCCGCACCGGCATCCGTTACCCGGTGGCCTGGCGGCTGACCGTGGCGGGCCGGGTGTTCGAACTGCAACCCCTCATCGACGACCAGGAACTCGACAGCCGCCGCTCCACCGGCGCGGTGTACTGGGAGGGCGCCGTGCGCCTGCTGGAAGGCAGCCCCCCCGGCCGCGAGGTGGGGCGGGGGTATCTGGAGATGACGGGGTATGGGGAGCGGATTAGGGTGGGGTGAGAGTTCCCCCGGTGCTGTGTAAGCAAATTTAACTGGTGTCTACACACCGGATGAGGCAGCAAGTGACTTGGCTCGAGAGATCATTCGACGAACGTCAGAGGAGGCATTTATTGGAGTTAACTCGATATTGGGGTGCTTTGCGCTGAAGACGCGGAATACTTCGTCAGCGAAAGCTTGACCGATGGATGTCACTCCGGTGAAATCAAGCATGACGACCTTGAATCGGTCGATTCTCGACAGTAGCCGCTTGGCTTGCGATCGAGAGACTAAATTGTCGTCCCCATATTGCATCAGTCTGACGGGGACTACCGTCTTGTTGAAGCCGTAGTCCTCTCCCGAAGAGAACTTGTCGAAGACTTTCTTGGTGGTCCGCGCAGTATGGTTGTGTAGCGTCATTGTTACCAAGGTACCTTCTTGCGGACGGTTTCGTTGGAGAATCCAATCCTCTTTCTTGTCAAACTGATGTGAGAAAAATACTTCTCCAGAGAGAATGTCAAACTCATCAAACATTCGTGACGAAAAAAAGATGCCTTCGCCCGAGTGGTTGGCCGGATCAGTCGTTAGCTTGCCTTTGGCCAGTTCTAGTACCGCGTGCCGCTCATCAACCAAATCGAGCGCGCTTCGAATCTTCTTGAAGATGCCGACACCGTTGTCGTAGATAGTCACGGTCGTAGATGCCGCGGTCTTTTTCACAGATATGAGAACGTCACTGGCATCCGAGTGGTCGATCACGTTGTTAAGCATCTCGGTGAAACCATAGTGCCAAATGTTCAGGACGTTTCTTGGCAGCTTTTCTAGCCGTGGCGCAACGTCGTTACGCCAAACTGAGTCTTCGGTCAGTGATGGTGTAAGCTCGTATTGATGACTCCATTGCAGCAATGGAGCAAGACGATAGAGCTTACTTCGCGTATTCCCGCTGACCACAACAGCCCCTTCGTCAACCAAGCGCTTTAGGTGCTTGTGGACGGCCTGCCTTGAGCAGGCGAATTTCTCTGCCGCGATGCGTACAACATCTGATGGATGCGCATCAATGTTCTCGATAAGAAATTTACGTACGGGTTCTCCGCCGGTTCGGACTGCGGGCATTTGTCAACCTCCTTTTGTTGTATTGTCAACGTTTCTGTCGTCTTGTCAACTGAGATCTGTGAAGTTTAAATCGCCCAGAATTGCATAGTTGTGTGCTGAGCTGCATTGGGTCCCTCGGGTAACGTGCGGTACGAGTGATGGAGCGCCCGCTTGTGAAGCGTGGCTAAACGACGTGAACTTGAAAGTCTCATTTTGTGCCTCATCTATGCCGCAGACAGAAATCCGGAGGCCCTATGCGCTACGACAAGTTCACCACCAAATTCCAGCAAGCCCTCGCCGATGCCCAGAGCCTCGCGGTGGGCAACGATCAGCAGTTCATCGAGCCCCAGCACCTGCTGCTGGCGCTCCTCAATCAGGACGACGGCAGCACTGCATCGCTCTTGCAGCGGGCCGGCGTGAATGGCGCCGGGCTGAAGGCGGCGCTCGTGAAGGCGCTGGAGCGTCTGCCCAAGGTGCAGGGCCACGGCGGCGAAGTGTCCGTCGGGCGTGATCTGGGCAACCTGCTCAACCTCACCGACAAGGCCGCTCAGCAGCGCGGCGACGAGT
>ERZ650306.5-NODE-5-length-94923-cov-11.466100_pt1 | contig 94923 bp, 84 predicted proteins | sample MGYA00376242_ERZ650306 | MGnify/ENA primary metagenome ERZ650306 (study PRJEB26733, sample SAMN07839244) | wastewater metagenome | biome: urban; feature: wastewater treatment plant; material: waste water | place: USA: North Carolina | collected 2016-03-31 ... | reverse complement strand
TGGAGTTCAGACGTGTGCTCTTCCGATCTGAAACCGGGAATCATCTCGACAGAATGGCCAAATACTCACGGCTTATCGCTAAAGGTCTTAGTGATAAATATCAGCTGACAGATGAGTTTATTGAATATTTACACTTGTTTGCACCGTTGCACGATATTGGCAAAGTGGGAATTCCAGACAAAATCTTGCTAAAACCCGGCAAACTCGATGCGGATGAGTGGAATACCATGAAAAAACACGTTCAGCTTGGCACGTTGATGATAGATCAAATGGTCGACGATCTCGGGCTTAACCAAAATGCAGCCGCCTCTATCATGCGCAATGTCGTATCAGGTCACCATGAGCGCGGGGATGGCTCAGGCTATCCACCTGGCTTAACAAATAAAGATATTCCCATTGAAGCACGCATTATTGCAGTCGCCGATGTTTATGATGCGTTATCAACCGTTCGCCCCTATAAAAAAGCATGGTGCGAAGAAGAGGTTATTGCGGAACTGAAAAAAGAAGTTGCGATCGGGCATCTCGATGAAGATTGTGTGAATGCTCTGCTTCAGGCAACGAAAGAGCGTCTGGAAATTCAGACGCTCTTTGCCGATCCAATCTGAACAACATTAAGCGCCCGTATCCGGATTCTCATCGTCAACCGTCACGGCTAGTATTTGGCTGGCCAGTACTTTATCGATGCGCATGCCATCCATATCCACCACTTCCAACTTCCAGTTGTCGACTGTCAGTATATCGCCGGTTGCTGGCACTCGCCCCAATAGCAACATCACTAAGCCACTGAGAGTATGGTAACGATTGCGCTCCTCTTCCGGTAGATGCACCAGCTGCAGGCAGTCTTTTAACTCCATCACCGGAATCAAACCATCGAGTAACCACGAGCCATCTTCCCGCTGCACGGCCCAGGCATCATCGTTATCTTCCTGATAAAACTCACCTGTCAGCGATTCCAGCACATCCTGAACCGTAACAATGCCTTGTAATTCACTGTATTCATCAACCACAAATGCCATATGGGAACCGGATGCCCGGAAATGCTCGAGCAATTCCATACCACTCAATGTTTCCGGCACATATTCACAAGGTAAAGCCAGCGCATCGAATTTGAACGCCTCCCCTTGCACAGTCTGCGCTAAAATCTGACGTGCACTGATAACACCAATCAGATCATTTAAACCACCACGGCATACCGGAAAACTTGAATGCTCGGAATCTGTCATCCGCTGCAAATTAACCTCCAGCGATTCCTGCACATCGATAAACACGATATCGGCACGAGGCACCATCAACGAGGCAACAGCGCGATCATCGAGGCGAAAAACATTTCGCACCATTGCATGTTCGCTGTGCTCAATGACACCAGCTTCAGAACCTTCGGCCAGCATGGCATGGATCTCTTCTTCCGTAACACTGCTGGCATTATTCTGACGAATACCCATCAGGCGGATTGCCGCATGTGTAGAAGCCGACAGCAGTAAGACAAAAGGACGGGTCAGTAAGGCCAATAACTGCATCGGACGAGAAACCAGACCCGCGATACCTTCCGCATTGAGCTGACCGATGCGTTTCGGCACCAACTCGCCAATAACAATCGAAGCGTAGGTGACTAATACCACCACAATCACTGTCGCGGAAATCGCACTGGTCGCGACGGATAAGCCGAAATGTTGTAACCAGAGAGATAAGGGTTCTGCCAGAATGGCTTCCCCAAAAATACCATTTAAGATCCCAATCGATGTAATGCCAATTTGAACGGTTGATAAGAAATTGGTTGGATCTTCCGCCAGTTTAAGTGCCGCCTTTGCCCCTTTATCGCCATCTGCCGCCTGCTTTGATAACCGTGCTTTGCGCGCAGTCACAATTGCGATTTCCGACATTGCAAAAACGCCATTCAATACAATCAAACCAATAAGTATAAAAATTTCCATAACCGACAAATCAATAACATATGTAAACACGATGTTAGCTGATATCCCCCTGTTCTGCTATCTCCGAAAAAGAGCCGAAAAACCATATTCGTCGAAAATATCAGCAAACGAACACAAAAATGATAAATTTTTGCAATCAGATATAGACGCGCCGTTCGATTTCATTATAATCCCGCCTCGTTGAATACGTGCCGGCTTAGCTCAGTTGGTAGAGCAACTGACTTGTAATCAGTAGGTCATCAGTTCGATTCCGATAGCCGGCACCATTCCTTCTCTTAGCCCAGATAGCTCAGTCGGTAGAGCAGCGGATTGAAAATCCGCGTGTCCGTGGTTCGATTCCGCGTCTGGGCACCATGATTCTGAAGCCTCGCATTTATGCGGGGCTTTGTCGTTTCTGGGCCAGCCAAACACCTCTCGAGAAAAATCAACGCCACACAAAGCTGATATTGTTTTCTAATACCTGATAAGCGGCCGGATTAAATCGTTGCAGCGCCTGGATCACAATAGCCACCAGCAATATATTGAAAACCGCATATTCCCCTGCCCCACCCACCTTCATGCCAAGTGGGTTAAGACTGACTTTTTGTTTAAATGGCCAGAATAAAGCAACCCCATTGGTGCCAATCAACATGTCACCAACAATATGACTGATAAAACCAAGGCTGATTGTTTTGGCATACAGATGCCACATGGGTGATGCAGCAAGGCAACAATAGAACAGCACGATAGCCAGCAAGCTATGTGTGACCGTGCGATGCCCAAGCAAAGAATGCAGGGGTTTACTAACAACAGGCATTAATCGGCCAAACGAGCTTTCTGGTGAATCAATGTCAGGTAATAACGCCCCTAACATGACCAGTAAACAAGCAACATCGATTCTTCCAGCAAACTCAGGTACATGGCTTTCAACCATCAGCAAACTGAATACTGCAAACGCCTGATGCGTCTTTGCCATCATATTGATTACAACTTAAATAATGTATTTATATACAGTTGTTTGATGATACTAAATTTTGACTCTAACGGCAAAATCGTTATACTGCGCGGGTCATTGGGGAGTAGCCTCCTGTTTTTCGTAAAGGGCTTGCATCAACAAACTTGACCCTCATGGTCATGGTGCAAGCAGTGATTCGTCATCAACGACGGATACACCTGGCAAGACCTTTGACCATACCCTGTGCAGGCCGGACAGGTGTGTGGTCATTGGAATGTTTTCCGGCCAAGGAGTATCACGTGTCTGCTTTTGTCATTTCCACCGGTATTGTCGCTCTGGCTGAAATCGGGGATAAAACTCAACTCTTAGCGTTCATTCTTGCCGCAAAATTCAAGAAGCCTATTCCTATTATTTTGGGAATTCTGGTTGCTACGCTGGTTAATCATGGCCTTGCAGGTGCGATCGGTGAATGGCTGACATCATTGGCAACGCCCCAAACGATGGGGCTGATCCTGGGCGTATCTTTTATTGCTATGGCATTGTGGACGTTGATCCCCGATAAATTTGATGAAGCTGACGCCAAACTGGCGCATATGGGCATTTTTGGCACCACGTTAGTGGCTTTCTTTCTAGCCGAGATGGGTGACAAAACTCAAGTAGCGACTGTCGCACTGGCAGCTAAATATCAGGCGTTGATCCCTGTCGTGGCCGGAACCACGCTTGGCATGATGATCGCCAATGTGCCAGCCGTATTTGTTGGCAAACAAATAGCACAAAAGATGCCGGTTAAGCTGGTACACAGTATTGCAGCTGCCATTTTTGCTGTGCTCGGTGTGGTTACTTTAGTAGGCACATTAAAACCAGAGTGGTTTGATTTTCTGGCTTTTAATTAATACATATCGCCCTGATCTTCGTCAGGGCTTTTTATTCTCCTTACCAAATTTTTTTCAGCTGCTGTAGCACGTCTGCAGCATCATTCAGCGCATGTTGTTGCTGCTTATTTAACCGTTTTTGCCACCACTTTGGTAATACCAGTTCTTGCGGCCATTGTTCTTCAAACAAAGCAATGTCATGCAGCAGCCCTAAGCTTTGCTGTAACTTAATTAATACTGATAACCGACGATTCTGCCGTTTGGTTAATACGGCAGCAAATCCTTGTCCCCAGTAACGCAGCTGTTTTACCTGTAAGCGTAACGAGTGCCAATCAGCAATTGGGGAGCTTAATTTTAAATCCGCCGCGGCTTTCAAAAAGCGTTTCTCCAATTGACGTGATTTCTGTCGGGCTGCTAATTGCAAAACACTTTTACGCTTATGCCGCATTTTTCTATCCCAGATCGAACTCACTTGCGATAACGTTTCTGCTAAAGCGGTGGTATGCAACTCAGGCAATAAATGCTGTCGTAATGCCAGCAAGTTATCTGCTAGCAAAGAGACAATCTCCGCCCCATAACCTGTTTTAGCATATAGCGATTCAGCCAGCGCCAACCTGACCTCCCGATCCCGATCTTGCCCCGTCAACGCTGCCGCGATTCCTAACTGTTTCTTTTGTTCCTGCATGATATGGCAGCGAGGATACAACCCTTGTAACACCCGCAAACTGCGTAAGTTGACCCGTAGATCATGCAGCGCTTCGCTATCACCATCATCAGTCATTCGCACTAAGGCCTTACTGGCTTTTGATGCTAACGCGGAAAAGTGCGTACTCAATTCCCGGCTAAATGATCGGCTTAATGCTGCTTGTCTGTTCACCTGTTTATATCCCACATAATGTCTTCACTTAATGACGTCGCTATACCATCCTACTCATCTCCACCGGTAACCGTCTTGGCCCCCATTTGCCGGGACGATCTTCAAATACACCCGGAATTTTGGTGCCACAGTGCTGACAGCAACCATTATGCAATGCCCAGGTTCCCAACCGGTATGCATCTCGTTCGATCACTAATTCACCACAAGAAGGACACCAGGTACTACCATCTTTAACGTCATGCACATTTCCAACATATACATAATGCAGACCATGGGCTTTCGCGATATCCCGCGCCTGTAACAAACTGGTCATCGGTGTGTGAGGTTTATCCAGCATATGAAAATCAGGGTGGAATGCGGTGAAATGCAATGGAACATCCGGCCCTAACTCATCCGCGATCCAGCGGCACATCGCTTCAAGCTCCACCGGAGAATCGTTTTCTCCCGGGATCAATAACGTCGTAATTTCAAACCAGACATGAGTTTCATGTTTTAAATAACGTAAAGAATCCAGCACTGGTGCCAAGTGCCCGCTACAGATCCGATGGTAAAAAGCTTCTGTAAAGCCTTTGAGATCGACATTCGCGGCATCCATGCCGGCAAAAAATTCTCGCCGTGGTTCCGGGTTTATATAGCCAGCCGTCACCGCCACTGTTTTGATGTTTCGCGCATGGCAGGCAGCGGCCACATCCAGCGCATACTCCATAAAAATCACCGGATCGTTATAGGTAAAGGCGACAGAACGACTGCCGGTTTGCTCCGCCATCTTCGCCAGCTGTTCCGGTGTCGCAGAGGCGCTCAAGGTTTCCATATGACGGGATTTGCTGATATCCCAGTTTTGGCAAAATGCGCAGGTCAGATTGCATCCGGCAGTACCAAACGACAGCACCGGGGTACCGGGCAAAAAATGATGCAGTGGTTTTTTCTCAATCGGATCGATACAAAAACCACTGGAACGACCATAACTGGTTAAGACTATTTCGCCGCCCTGCGCCATGCGGACATAACACACACCACGCTTACCTTCGCGTAATTCACACTCGCGAGGGCACAAAGTACAAACGACATGATCATTATCCAGATGACGCCAATAATGTGTCGCAACTGTATTGTCTGAATTATCCATACATCCTCCGGGGTAACACTATAATTGTAGGTGACATCTACCTATTCGGAGGTTGTATGCAGGTCATTCATCAGCCCGCGGTGGCGGATATGTTTTATCCGGCCGACCCGGAAAGATTAATCAGCTGGATGCAAAACCATGTCCACCCGACAGCAGATACCAACCGTCGGCCACGCATGCTGATCCTGCCACATGCCGGATATCGGTTCTCCGGTGATACCGCAGCGCAGGGTTATCGGCTGTTGCAGAAAAGCCAGTTTAAACGCGTGATCGTGTTATGCCCCGCGCATCGGGTTTATGTGAAAGGTATCGCCGTCCCCACTCGTTGGGATGCGGAAGCAACACCGTTAGGCCGCGTGCCATTAGATAAAATGGCCATTGAGCAACTGCTCACCTTACCAAGCGTGATTGCCATGACAGAAGCGCACCGTCAGGAACATGCCATCGAAGTCCAACTCCCCTTCCTGCAATATCAACTCGGTGAGTTTCAACTCATTCCCCTGGTGGTAGGAGAATGCCCGGCCGAAGATGTCGCCCGTGCATTAGAACTACTGATGAACGATGATACGCTGGTGATTGTCAGCAGTGATCTCAGTCATTACCTCAGTTCCGATATCGCCAAACAACAAGATGAGCAAACCATTCAGCAAATATTGCAATTTAATGAAACTATATCGGGAGATCAGGCTTGTGGTTGTTACGCACTGAATGGCGCTTTGCACTGGGCCCACCAGCATCAGTTGACTATTGAACTGCTGGCCAAATGTAATTCGGGTGATGCCAGTCATGATAAAGATCGGGTGGTAGGATATGCCGCTTTTGCTTTGTATTGAATTAACCGAACGTCAGGCCATGCTGGCTCTGGCACGGCAAGCTATCCAAGTTCGTTGGTCACAGGATAATGCTCAAGTTGCCAGTAAATTAACGCATGGAGATAAAAAACCCGGCTGTTTTGTCACACTTAGAAAGCACGGTGAACTGCGCGGCTGTATAGGCACATTAGAACAGGATATGCCCTTGCAACAATCCATTTCCTATTTTGCCCGCGCCGCTGCTTTTGAAGATCCCCGTTTTCCGCCACTGACCAAAGATGAATTAGCTGACTGTGTTATTAGCATTTCACTGCTCAGCGAACGTGAACCCATCCCCGCAGGCAGTAAAGAGGAATTACTGGCAGCACTAACCCCTTTTACTGATGGTTTGTGGCTCAGTGATGGTTATCATCGTGCCACTTTTCTACCAGCGGTTTGGCGTGAATTACCCGATAAGCACGATTTTATTCAGCATTTATTGCGGAAAGGCGGTTGGTCTCCACAAGGCTGGCCGGCACAGATGAAAGCATGGCGTTATCAAAGCATAGAGTTTTCCGAACCAGATGGTGAACTAGTTCGCGAATGAGCGCTAAAGATGATTGTTTAGTAAGTGCTTAATTTGTCATAATGACACAAGCTTGATGTGGTCTCTTGTCATCTGCCGGAAATCAAGAAAAAGGAGTTTCTTCTGGATTCATCAGCTCTATCTCTGTTTGTATTTCGTCTGGATGATCACCTCTACGCACTGCCGCTGACAGCTGTCGAACGAGTGACCCGAGCTGCAGCCATCACCCCCGTTGCCCATTCTGCTTCGATCCTGCAAGGCGTTATTAATGTGCAGGGAGACCTATTACCGGTCATAAACACTCGGCGCATGCTTTCGTTACCGGAAAAAGAATTGGATATTGATGATGTTTTTATCCTGATCCGAAATAACCAGCAACGTTTGGTTATGATCGCAGATGCCGTGCATCAGGTAATAACTACCGACGCCTCCCGCATTGTTCCGGCGGATCATATCTTAAGTCACAACTCGCCGTGGCAAGGCTTACTAGTGCTGGATGATGGCATGGTGTTGATCCAGGATCTCGCGGCTTGTATGCGTGAGTTTGATGAGAAAATCCAAACGATGCCATTCAAGGAAAGCCTGCCGCATGGATAATCTGGTTTTAGAACCCGTCCGTCAGGCCAGAGATTTCATCTCACGGCATTACGGCATCCATCATCATTAAATGCCATTATTCCCAGTATTCGGGAACGCCAGGGCCGGCGGCTTAAATTATGGAGTGCTGGGTGCGCTACCGGAGAAGAACCCTACTCATTAGCGATGGCATTGGATGCTCATCTCAACGATGCTGAACATTGGGATATCTCTATTCTGGCCACCGATATCAATCAGCAATCGTTACAGAAAGCTGCGCAAGGTAATTATAAAGCCTGGTCATTTCGCGCGACGCCAACGCATTACAAACAGCGCTATTTTTATCCGCAAACGGACGGCTCCTTTACACTGGATAGCCGGATCCGATAAATGGTGCAGTTTAATCACCTAAATCTGACCCAACAGGATTACCCATCCCCCGCTAACGGCACGCATCAGGTTGATGTGTTATTTTGCCGTAATGTTTTGATGTATTTTGCTCCACAAACTATTCATCAAATCGTTCAGCAGTTTTCCAGATCTCTGGCGCCTGGTGGTTGGCTGGTGGTCAGCCAGACGGAATGCTCGCATTATTTCCAGCAAGAATTTGAAACGGTTCAATTTGGACAGGCATTTTTATTCCGTAAACGCGACACGCGTGTGCAGTGGAAGCCGTTACCACTACTAGAGCTATCGCCTCCCTCCCCCTTTGACTATGCCAATTTGCCTGAACCTTCGTTAGCGCAACCACAAACAAAGTGGACAAAACCTGAAACGCCCACCGCTATGTCGGTTGTGGTCAAAAAAAGTAGTGCAGAGCTATTAAAACAAGCACAAACATTGGCTAATCAAGGCTTATTAAATGAGGCCTGTGCACTGTGTCAGGCCGCGTTATCCGAACAAAAACTCAATGCGCCCGGGCATTATTTGCACGCCATGATCTTGCAGGAACTCAACCAGCAAACACAGGCCAGAGAAGCATTACGGCGTGTGTTATATCTGCAGCCGGATATGATCATGGCCATTTATACCCTGGCTAATCTGGAACAACAGCAAGGCCATCGCCGCGAAGCGCAGCGACATTTTGATAATGCATTCCGAATTCTCAGCATGCATGAAGACGACAGCCTTATTCCCCATTCTGAGGGACTGTCTGCTGGTCAGTTGCGCGAACTTTTAATGCAATTACGCGTGGAAGGGTAAATAGATGAACCTGTTATCCCCGGAAGAAAAACAAAAAATATTACAAGATCGGGCCCGACAGCTCGCCAGCGCACCGGCCTATCAGCAGGATGAGCACGAATGCATTGATATTACCCGTTTTGAATTACACGGTGAACACTATGCATTCGAATCACGTTACATTCGGGAAATTGTTCCCGTTAACCATGTTACGCCCCTGCCCTGTGTACCTGCTTTTGTCGCCGGCATTATGAACCTCCGTGGTCGCATTCTGTCTTTATTGCACCTGGACAGGCTGCTCGGCTTAGCTTCTGCCGGACAAGCACCGATGCAACAAGTCATTATTCTCAGTAATGACAGCATGGAATTCGGTTTGCTGGTGGAACAAATCAGCGGTGTCGCCCAACTGCCGTTGTCCAATATTCAGGATGAATTACCAACGCTCAGTGACCAAGCACAGCGCTATCTGCGTGGGCTAACGCCCGATCGCCAAATATTATTGGATGCACAATTATTGCTGAACGACCCGGCATTGTGTGTTGATGAAGAAATTAACTAAAAATAATTAAGAGGTATGACTCCGTGAAATGGACGATTGGTAAAAAACTAGCCCTGTTAGGCAGTCTGATGCTGGCAGCACTGGGCATCATGGGTGTCGTTACCTATAACAACATCGGTCGGGTGATCGAAAATTCAGCGGCACTATTGCGTACATTTAGTGTGATTGATGCCAATAATGCGATTGTCCCGAACTTGTTTTCTGCCGAATCAGCCCAACGCTCTTATTTACTCAGCGGTAGCTCTGCTTATCTGCAGCTGTACCGTGAGTCCGTCGATAAAACCCGCTCGGCACTCAGCCACCTGCGTGAACTGGCATCGAATGAAGAATCAGCACGGTTGACTAACGAACTGGAAGATATGCTGAATTCGCGTCTCAGCAGCCTGGAAATGGGCATCACCATGTATGACAAGCATACGTTGGATGAATATGTTCAGCTGATTAAAGACGGTGTTGGCATTGAGCTGATGAAAAAAGTGTCACAAAACCGTAATGCGATTGACACGCTGGAACGGCATCAGGCACAGCAACGCGCAGCAGAGTTAACGGCCAGCAATCAGTTTGCACAAGCGTTCATTTTATGGGGCACGCTATTAACCGTTAGCATCATGGCCGCGGTGGCAGTCTTTCTGGTGCGGAGCATTAGCAACCCGCTACATGAGCTAACAGATACTGCAAACCGGATCTCCAAAGGAGATTTATCCCAACGTTCAACATCCATAACAAAACGCAGTGACGAAATAGGCATCTTGTCGGAAGCGTTCGAGCAGATGAATGATTATCTGCAACGGATGTCCAATGTCGCCCGTTCCCTTGCCAATAATGATCTGTCGGTTGATAGTACACCGTTATCTGATAAAGATGCGCTGGGGCATTCCTTTGCCGCCATGACGGCTAATTTCCGCAAAATGATTGCGGAAGTGAAAGATGCCGCCAAACAAATGAGTGGCTCTTCCGCACAAATCGCAGCCCTGACCTCTCAGTTGGCTGCCAGCTCTACTGAAACAGCTGCCGCCGTCAGTGAAACTTCCACGACATTGGAAGAGATAAAAGTCACCGCCAATCAGGTAAACCAAAAATCTGCATTTGTATCGGAATCCGCGCGCAGCACCGCTCAGATGACACAAAATGGGCAAAAGAGTGTTAATGAAACACTCACCGGCATGAACAAAATCCGTGAACAGATGAATTTCATTGCTGAAAGTATTGTGCGCTTAAGTGAACAGAGCATGGCGATTGGCGAGATCATCTCCTCAGTTGGCGATCTGGCCAGCCAGTCAAATCTACTCGCGGTTAACGCCTCGATCGAAGCAGCCAAAGCAGGTGAACACGGTAAAGGCTTTGCCGTTGTGGCACAGGAAGTCCGCAGTTTGGCCGAACAATCGAAAGAATCCACTGAACAGATCCGTCGCATTCTGAATGATATTCAAAAAGCGATCAGCTCCGCGGTCATGGCAACCGAACAAGGTGGCAAAACCGTCGAGATTAGTGTGTTGTAATCAGCAGAAACCGATAATGCCATTCAGGTGATCGGGCAAGGTGCAGGTGGCACAGTGCAAGCTGCCGCGCAGATCCTGGCTTCCACCAACGAACAGGTTGCAGGCATTAATCAGGTTGCCATCGCGATGGATAATATCCGCAGCGCCAGTGACCAGATCGTGATCAGTATGCGACAAGCGGAAGATGCCACCAGCTCACTGAACCAGATGAGCAGCAAGCTGTGGAGTCTGATCGAACGCTTTAAGGTGAGCTGATGGAAGGCATGGATCAAGAGCTGCGAGCCCGGTTACTGGAAACGTTTCTGATTGAGGCGGGAGAACATGTCGCCTCGATAAACCACGCTCTGAGCGCGCTGGAACAGAACCAATCTCCAGCCGGGCAACTAGAGATTATCTTTCGTTGTGCACATAGCCTGAAAGGCGGTGCACGCATTGTGAATCTGCAGCTTATTGAATATCTGTGCCAATCGCTGGAAAGTTTACTGTCGCGCCTTCGTCAGGGAGATATTGCTATCTCCCAGTCTCTATTGAATTTATTACATGAAGCCGTTGATATTATCGATGCTATTTTAGCCAGTGGATCGCCAGAAATGCCCTCTCTGGCGGTAAAAAGTGCCTGCATGCAACTGCGTCAACAGCTCGATAACGCAACCGTTGAAACAACCAATACGTCTGCCCTAGCAGAAAAGACAAAACATCCTGACATAGCCGAACCGACAGTCGCAACTGAATTACCGTCCGAGACCGTTGTAACAAACGCGACAACAAAACCGGCAGAGCAACATCAAGAGCCGTTGCGAACGTTAACGCCGGTCAGCGATAATCCACTACCTTCCGCCTATTCTGCGCCTAAAAATAACACCGTACAGGATACCGTGCGTATCCCAGCTTCTCGACTGGATAATCTGCTGGTACAAGCAGAAGAGATGATGGCGCTTAAACTGGCCCTACGTCAGCACGTGTTAGGCCTGAAAACCTTACAGGAAAATCTGAATCAACTACGTCGCGAACAAGCGAATAAAACAGAACTGAACAAAGATGACATGCAGCAGCTCGACCGAACCTTACTCGGTTTAGGTAAACAACTGCAGCACCTGAAACGTCACAGTGAAGAGGGCTTTCGTCAGGCTGGCAGCATGATTGAAAACCTGATCCTGGATGCCAAATCACTGCTGATGTTTCCATTTTCTTTTGTCGCCGAAGGCTTTGCGCGTTCAGTTCGCGACATTGCTCGCGAACAAGGTAAAGAGGTCACCTTTCAACTCAGCGGTGAAACACTGGAACTGGATCGACGCATATTGCAGGAACTGAAAGATCCGCTGATACATTTATTGCGCAACAGCATTGATCATGGCATTGAATCCCCCGCTGTACGGATACACAACAATAAACCACAACGTGCCACCATTTCGCTGAGTGCGAGTTATACCGATAACGGCAAAGCAGAAATTATCCTGTCCGATGACGGTGCCGGGATCAATTTGCCACAGATCCGCCAAGTAGCCATAGATAAAGGCTTTATCACGCCTGAACAAAGCGCACAAACCGATGATCAGGCACTAATACCATTAATATTCCGCTCTGGTTTTTCCTCCAAACAAGATGTCAGTCATCTATCCGGCAGAGGCTTAGGCTTGGCAATTGTGCAGGAAAAAGTAGAAAAACTCGGCGGAACAATCGATGTCAGCTCACAGGCTGGCAAAGGGACACAATTTCAGCTCATCTTACCCCTCACCTTAGCCTCATTCCGTGGCATACAAATTCGCATAGGCGAGCACCGGTTTGCCGTCCCAACCTTAAATGTCATGCGAGTTTTGCGCCTGCCATTAAACCATATCTATACCGTGGAAGGCCGGGAAACATTGCAGGTGGAAGAACGGATTGTGCCTATCGTTGCCATGTCAGGAATATTAGGTGTGCAAGCTGATCCAGCCGATCTGCAGGAATATCGCATGCTGTTATTGCTGGGTAACGAGCATGAACAAATCGCTTTCGCCGTGGATGAAGTCATTGGTGAAGATGACCTGCTACTGAAACCACTGGGGCCGCAATTGATACGCGTCCGCAATCTTGCCGGTGCGACTTTATTAGGTGACGGCACAGTATTACCGATCCTGAATGCACGCGATCTACTGAAATCAGCCCAAGGCGGACACGCGCAACCCGTCAAAGTACACGACATTCCCATTGGAAAAACCGAACCGATCCGTCACCGCATTTTGGTAGTAGATGACTCGATAACGTCCCGAACTTTGCTGAAAAATGTTTTGGAATCTTATGGTTACGAAGTAAAAACAGCCGTTGATGGCACCGATGCACTGGCGTTATTACAAACAGAACCATTTGATTTAGTGAGTTCTGATGTCGAGATGCCACAGATGGATGGTTTCGAACTCACCGCTCGCTTACGCGCTGATGAGCGATTTGCACGATTACCAATCGTGCTGGTCACCAGTCTGGAATCGCAAAATGATCGACAACGTGGCGTTGAGGTCGGCGCCGATGCCTATATTGTTAAATCCAGCTTTGATCAGAGCAACTTGCTGGAAATTATCCGCAAGTTTATCTAGCCATAGGATGAGGACAACACAGTTATGATACGAGTGTTAATTGTCGACGATTCGGCCACCGCAGCGCACATACTGAGCCGTCTGTTCAGCAGTGAACCTGAATTTTCCGTGGTAGGCATTGCCAGCAATGGCACCGATGCCATCAAAATGGCCGCAAAACTGAAGCCCGACATCATTAGCATGGATGTGATCATGCCGGACATGGATGGTTTTGAAGCCACCCGCAAAATCATGTCCACACAACCGACACCCATTGTCATTGTTAGCTCAGATCAGGTCAGTATGTATTTTCGAGCCTTGGAAGCAGGCGCGCTGGCAGCCATAGCCAAACCTCAACTGGATAATCAGGTTGCACTTAATAGTCTGCGTGACGAACTGCTATTTACCTTTCGCGCGATGGCAGAAGTTAAACTGGTTCGACGCACACAACGCTCAAGTCTCTCAGCTCCGACACAACCACTACAAACAGCTAAACCATCGCAAGCAAAAATTGTTGTTATCGATGCCTCGACCGGTGGCCCGCAAGCATTACAAGAGATATTGAACGATCTACCGGTCACATTTCCATTACCAATTGTCATTGTGCAACATATCTCCACCGGTTTTACCGATGGATTAGCTCGTTGGTTAAGCCAAAGCTGTGTGTTGCCAATACATATTGTTACCGAAAATCAGCTACTGCAGGGCGGACATGTTTATATCGCCCCGGAAGAAAAACACCTCGAAATCACCAAAGATAAACGATTAAAACTAGGCACGAGTGATAAAGAACATGGGGTATGCCCTTCCGTTTCCCATTTTTTTCGTTCGGTGGCACAAACTTATCATTCCTCTGTCATTGGCATACTGTTAAGTGGCATGGGGCGTGATGGTGCTGCTGAATTAAAACTATTGCGAGACTTAGGCGCAACCACTATTGCACAAGATCAAGAAAGCTCAGTCGTGCATGGCATGCCAGGCGAAGCAATCCGGCTGGGTGGCGCAAGCCATATTTTACCCGCGTCAGCTATTGCATCCACCCTCTGCAGTCTTATTACACCATTCGATAACATCGGATGTTAGTTGGATTAACGTTTATGTTAGAAAAACATCGTGGTACATCAGTATTAATCGTCGAAGACAGTGCGACACAGGCAGATCAATTACGCTTTTTTCTGGAAAAACATGGCTTCCTCGTCACAGTCACTTGCAATGGTAAAGAAGCCTTAGCATCACTGCAGCAACATATCCCAGCCGTTGTGATCAGCGATATTGTTATGCCACAACTCAATGGTTACGAACTCTGTACTGCAATTCGTAAAGATCCTCGGACTGCTCATTTACCCGTGGTGTTATTGACCGCATTATCCAGCCCGCGTGACATTTTGCTGGCGTTAGAATGCAAAGCGGGTCATTTCATCACCAAACCATACAGTGAAACGTATCTACTCTCCCGCATGGAAAGCATTCTGGAGATGATCCGTTTACGTAAGAATGGCCAGATCCCTGAAGTCTCAGAGTCAGATATTTATTTTAAAGGAGAATGGTTCCACATTTCTGCCGCCAGACAACGCATATTAGATCTGTTGATCTCAACATATGAATCGATGGTGCTGCGCAATCAGGAATTATTAACCGCCCAAAATGAACTGCGGGAAAGTAATCTCAAGCTGGAACTGGCCGTTGATGAAGCGACAACTGCAAAACAACAAGCTCATATCATGTTGGAAGAATTATCCCGAAGAGACAGTGCGATCCGTAAAACTAATGAAGAACTGCACTTAATTCATAGTATTGAATCATTGATTAATCAAAATAACGACTGGCAGTCATTGTTCCGTTTGGTCAGTGAAAAATTATGTAACGCCAGACAATTCGGCATCCGGGATTTTGTTCATATCAGTCTGACAGAGCTTGAGAATGATACTTCAGCTGATGAATTAGTATGCCTGCAAGATGCGTGTTGCCATCAATGTGAACTCCCATCTAGCGTGCTTGAACACGCAGGTCCGGTATCGATGTCATGTCATCCAACCGGTACTGCAGCCGGTAAAATGACCATCCCATTATTAGCTAAGAATAAAATAGTCGGTGTATTGTGTTGTCAGATAGAAACCGGCTATCAACTCAACGAGCAACAACGAGAATTGTTAAGCTCCCTCGGGCGGCAGCTCGGCATGGCCGTAGAAAATATCCGCTTATATGAAGAAGCCCGAGCGCTGTCATTGCACGATCCATTAACCGGATTAGCCAACCGCCGTTATCTGGATATCAGTTATGCCAGCCAAGTCGCTCGATCCAAACGGCATGCACAGCCCTTTTCTCTCATGTTATTGGATATCGACCACTTTAAACTTTATAACGACAATCACGGTCATGGCCAAGGTGATCGCATTTTGATCCAGGTTGCAGACATTCTACGGGATTCGATCCGCAGCACCGATCTCGCGGTTCGTTATGGTGGCGAAGAGTTTTTACTATTGATCAGTGATAGTAACGCTGATGCGGCCTTTGAGTTGGCAGAACGGATCCGCCTCCAGATCGCCGGCGAAATCGGTGTTACTATTAGTATTGGTATTGCTGATTATCGTGTAAATGACATCTTAGACGAGCAAATTGTGCGCGCTGACACTGCGCTTTATAAAGCCAAACACGCCGGAAGAAATAGGGCTGAAGTGGAATAATCGATATTTCAGGCATAAAGAAAGGCGCTTTACGCGCCTTTTTTCATTATCAACGGTTTTTAGCAATAACCATTTGCCATCAAACGCTGATAACGCTGTTTCAACAACTCAGGCGTATTCAGTTGCTGTAATTCTTTCAAATCCGCCTGAATGCGTTGTTTTAACAAACTCGCCATTTCATCCACGTTACGATGCGCACCACCCAACGGCTCCGGCACAATACCATCGATCAGTTTCAATTCTTTCAGGCGAGTTGCAGTAATGCCCATAGCATCTGCTGCCACACTGGCTTTATCTGCACTCTTCCACAGAATAGAAGCGCAGCCTTCTGGCGATATTACGGAGTAAGTCGAATATTGCAGCATGTTGATACGATCACCAACCCCAATCGCCAGCGCACCACCCGATCCACCTTCACCAATCACAGTACAAATCACCGGCACCTTCAGGCTGGACATCACTTTCAGATTACGGGCAATCGCTTCTGACTGACCGCGCTCTTCTGCACCCACCCCAGGATAAGCACCCGGCGTGTCGATAAACGTGATGATTGGCATATTAAAACGCTCAGCCATCTGCATCAGACGAAGTGCTTTACGATAACCTTCTGGCTTTGGCATACCAAAGTTACGTTTGATCTTTTCTTGGGTATCACGGCCTTTCTGATGACCAATTACCATCACTGGCTGACCATCTAAACGCGCAATACCACCCACGATCGCTTTGTCATCGGCAAACGCCCGATCACCCGCCAGCTCATCAAAATCAGTAAAGATACGAGCCAGATAATCTTCGGTGTAAGGACGCTGTGGATGACGTGCCACTTGCGAAATTTGCCATGCACCCAGATCAGAAAACAGCTTTCTGGTCAGTTCTTCATTTTTCTTTTCCAGATGTTTAATTTCATCTGTCAGATCCACACTGCCACCGACATTCTCACTGACATGTCTCAGTTCTTCGATTTGTGCCAGTAGTTCAGCAATAGGTTGTTCAAATTCCAGAAAGTTCATATTCATAATTTGTATCCGAAATCGCTACTCAAATATCAGTTCAACGTCTTGCTTGCCCACCTGGGCCCGCAGCTCGTTCAGTAGTTGATCGGTTGGCGTTACCCGCCATTCGGTCCCCAACGTCAGTTGTCCCTGCGCACCCGACCTGCGATAGCAGATATGCACAGGACACACCCCGGCACGATGGGGCGTTAATATCTCAGGCAGATTACGCATAAAGCGATCTGCCATTTCAGATTGCGTGACTTTAACTCGCAATCCCCGCGCATGACGAGCACGCGCATCTTCAATCTCTAACACTTCGCGGGCCGACATTTTAATGCCCCCCGCATACTCGTCAAAGCTGATTTGACCAGTTACGACTAAAATCCGGTCTTTTTGCAGTAATGACTCATATCGTTCCAACGCTTCACTGAACAAAGTAATGTCCAGACGCCCGGAACGATCGTCTAAAGTCAGTATCCCCATCTTGGTTCCGCGCTTGGTCACCATGATGCGGGCATTTAACACCAGACCAGCGGCAACTGCTGGTTTATCACGCTCTGTTGGTTGCAGATCGCATAAACGGCCGGAAGTATAATGCTTTAGCTCTGCCAAGTATTGGTTTATTGGATGGCCCGTTAAATATAAACCGAGTGTTTCACGTTCGCCATCTAACCATTTCTGATCCGACCACTCAGGTACATCAGCAAATGTAGGAGTCGGTAAGACACCATCATCCGCGAAAATATCGCCAAACAGGTCATTCTGCCCTAACGCTTTATCTTTTGCTTGCTGCTCGGCGGCCTTCATCGCCTCTTCCAGCGAAGCCATCAATGCAGCCCGGTGCGGGCCTAACCGATCTAATGCACCCGCATAGATCAGTTTCTCCATCACGCGTTTATTAAGTCGTTTGATGTCAACACGGTTACAGAAATCGAACAGGTCTTTAAATGGCCCACCATCATTACGTGCCGCAATAATCGCTTCAACCGGGCCTTCGCCAACACCTTTGACCGCACCAATACCGTAAACCACTTCGCCACGCTCATTCACGGTAAAGCGATATTGCCCGGAATTCACATCTGGTGGGATCAGTTTCAGCCCCATCCGCTGGCACTCATCGACCAAGGTCACAATTTTGTCCGTGTTGTCCATATCGGCAGTCATTACTGCCGCCATGAATTCAGCGGGGAAATGCGTCTTCAACCACAATGTTTGGTAAGAAACCAGCGCATAGGCTGCCGAGTGCGATTTGTTAAATCCGTAGCCGGCGAATTTTTCCACCAGATCGAAGATGTGCATCGCCAACTCGCCATCGACGCCATTGCTAACCGCACCGGATTCAAAACCAGAGCGTTGTTTAGCCATCTCTTCCGGTTTTTTCTTACCCATCGCACGGCGCAACATGTCTGCGCCACCCAACGTATAACCGGCGAGAGTTTGCGCGATCTGCATAACCTGTTCTTGATACAGGATGATGCCGTAAGTCGGCTCCAGAATCGGCTGCAACGACTCATGCTGCCACTGAATATCAGGGTAGGAGATCGCTTCACGACCATGTTTACGGTCGATGAAGTTATCCACCATGCCCGACTGCAATGGACCAGGACGGAACAACGCTACCAAAGCGATCATGTCTTCAAAGCAGTCTGGTTGCAGACGTTTGATCAGATCTTTCATACCGCGCGATTCCAACTGGAATACCGCAGTTGTTTCGGAGTTTTTCAGAATTTTGAAAGACGTTGGATCATCCAGCGGGATCGCCGCAATATCGACCGGTGGTTTACCTTCTTTCGCCAGACGCGGATTGATCATATCCAGCGCCCATTTGATGATAGTAAGCGTACGCAAGCCGAGGAAGTCGAACTTCACAAGCCCTGCATATTCCACATCATTTTTATCAAACTGGGTAACCGGCTGTAAGCCCTGGTCATCACAATAGAGCGGAGCAAAATCGGTAATTTTGGTCGGTGCGATAACCACACCACCGGCATGTTTACCGGCATTACGTGTGACACCTTCCAGCTTGCGCGCCATATCAATCAGCGCCTTAACTTCCTCATCCTGCTCGTATAACTCAACCAGCTTAGGTTCAGCATCAAATGCTTTCGCCAGTGTCATTCCCGGATCAGGTGGGATCAGCTTCGAGATACGATCCACAAATCCATATGGATGCCCCAGAACACGGCCCACGTCGCGCACTACCGCTTTGGCCGCCATGGTACCGAAAGTGATGATCTGCGATACCGCTTCACGGCCATACATCTGTGCGACGTGATCAATGACCTCATCGCGACGGTCCATACAGAAATCGACGTCGAAGTCAGGCATCGAAACACGTTCCGGGTTCAGGAAACGTTCGAACAGCAAATCGAGCGCCAGCGGATCCAAGTCGGTGATTTTCAGTGCATACGCAACCAAACTACCCGCACCCGACCCACGCCCCGGCCCAACCGGAATATCGTTATCTTTCGACCACTGGATAAATTCCATGACGATCAGAAAGTAACCGGGAAAACCCATCTGGTTGATAACTTTCAGCTCAATATCCAGACGTTCATCGTAGGCAGGGCGTTTTTCTGCGCGTACCGCAGGATCAGGGAAGAGAAACTCAAGACGCGCTTCCATCCCTTCTTTCGATTTCATGACCAGAAAGTCTTCTGTAGTCATATCGCCAGTTGGAAATTGCGGCAGGAAGTATTCACCCAACCGGACGGTAACGTTACAACGTTTTGCGATCTCAACGCTGTTAATTAATGCTTCTGGAATATCCTTGAATAGCTCACACATTTCATCTTGTGTGCGCAGATATTGCTGATTACTAAACCGTTTCGGGCGGCGAGCGTCGTCTAGCGTATAACCGTCATGAATGGCGACACGGATCTCGTGCGCGTCAAAATCATCTTTATTCAGGAAGACCACATCATTGGTCGCGACGACTGGCAAATCGTGCTGCACAGCCAAATCAACCGCCATGTGCAGATAAGTTTCTTCGTCTAAACGGCCAGTACGGATCAGTTCCAGATAAAAGCGATCGGCAAAATGCTGTTGGTAAAACGCTGTACAGCGCTCGACCATCGCCTGATTGCCTTTCAGCAAGAATTTGCCAATATCGCCCATCCGTCCACCGGATAGCAAAATAACACCGCCCGAGTGTTCAGCCAGCCATGCTTTATCAATAACCGGACGTCCTTGAATATGACCGCGGAGATAACCTTTTGAGATCAATTGAATGAGATTTTGCTGTCCGGCGTTATCCATCGCCAAACCAACCAGGCGGAACAATTCATCGCCCAGCTCTTCACTTTGCACCCAGAAATCGACACCGATAATAGGCTTAATGCCTTTACCGTGGGCATCACCATAAAAACGCACCAAGCCGCTTTGGTTCATCTGGTCTGTTAACGCCATGGCCACCATTTTATCTTCGGCAACGCGCGCGACTAATGGCTTGATCTTTTGCAGACCATCCACCATCGAAAAGTCAGAATGAATATGAAGATGAACGAAACGCGGTTCGGCCATGATGTTTCCTGTTTAGACGAGGCCTAAAGCCAGTTTAACCGGTTTAAAACTACGGCGATGTACAGATAACGCGCCATGCTCAGCTAAGGCAGCCAAATGCTGTGCCGTAGGATAGCCTTTATGCTGAGCGAAACCATATTGCGGATATTGCAGATCTAATTCTGCCATTTCGCGATCGCGAGTTACTTTAGCCAAGATAGAGGCAGCACTAATTTCTGCGACCAGACTATCGCCTTTCACCACGGCTTGCGAAGGCATCATCAGTGCCGGACAACGATTACCATCAATCAGCACAAATTCTGGTTGGATATGTAATCCAGCTACAGCGCGCTGCATTGCTTTCATTGTGGCCTGCAAAATATTGAACTCATCAATTTCAGCGGCAGAACAACGACCGATAGCAAACGCCAATGCGTTTTCGCGGATAATATCAAATAACGCTTCGCGTTTTTTTTCCGATAATTTTTTGGAATCGTTAAGACCAGAGATAGGTCGGGCTGGATCAAGGATCACGGCCGCGGTGACGACATCCCCGACCAGCGGACCACGACCAACTTCATCCACACCGGCAATTAACTGGTATGGAGGGTAGTTAAATGTGCTCATATACGCCCTTGTAATACGTCGAGAACAGCTTGTGCCGCTTGTTTATCCGCATCACAGCGGATCAATTCATGCAAATGGGTAAATTCGTTTAGTAATGCCTGATTGTCTTGCAACAAATAACCGCTAACCGCAGCTGCCAATTTATCAGGCGTACAATCAGGCTGGATCAGTTCAGGCACTAATTTTCGGCCCGCTAATAAATTAGGTAAAGAAAAGGTGCGGATTTTTACTAACTTTTCACCAATCCAAAACGTCAATGGTTTTACTTTATACGCGACCACCATCGGGCGTTTCACCAGCATCGCTTCCAGTGTTGCAGTGCCCGATGCCAGCAAAATAACATCCGCCGATGTCATGACTTGTCTTGCTTGCCCATCCACCAATGTCATCGGTAATTCAGGCGCGATTTGCTGTTTAATACTTTCAAATTGCTGACGACGCCGCTCGTTAACCAATGGCACCACAAATTGCAATGTTGGATATTGCGCACGCAATAGCTGGCAAGCTTGTAAAAATGGTGGAGCCAGCATTTCCACTTCACCACCGCGACTACCGGGCAATACCGCCAATACGGGGGCATCAAGCTTCAACCCCAACAACTCTCTTGCTGGCGAAACCGGCGAAGTCAGTGGAATAGCATCCGCCATAGTGTGACCAACAAACCGACATGGCGCGTTATGTTGATCATAAAAAGCCTTTTCAAACGGCAGAAATGCCAGCACCATATCCGTGGCAGCCTTGATCTTATGGATCCGGCTCTGTCGCCATGCCCAGACTGATGGGCTAACGTAATGGATGGTTTTGATACCAGCTTGTTTGAGTTTAAGCTCTACACCAATATTAAAATCTGGTGCATCGACACCAATAAAAATATCCGGTGGGTTTTCTTTAAAATAACGGATGATTTGCCGACGGACTTGCAGCAAACGCGGCAAACGACCCAGTACTTCCACCAAGCCCATCACCGACAACTCTTCCATCTCAAATAAAGTCTCAATACCCAGTTCCTGCATACGCGGACCAGCAATACCGACAAATTCACAATCAGGATAGATTTGTTTCAGATGACGCATCAGACCCGCAGCAAGAATATCGCCGGAAACTTCTCCGGCGATAATTCCTATACGCAACGGCCGCTTAATAGCGGATAGATCAAGGGCGAATGATGCCACGCTCATTCTTTTTCAGGAATTCAACAAAAGGAGCAACAGCCGGTTCATCCTGCGCCATAGCTTCCAGCACAGGCATCACTTCATCCAGTGTCTTACCACTACGATAAAGCTCTTTGTATGCCCGTTTTACCGCAGAAATCGCTTCTGCAGAGAAACCACGACGGCGCAACCCTTCGCTATTGATACCAAATGGTGTTGCATAATGCCCTGCCGCCATGACATACGGTGGCACATCTTTGTTCAGTGCCGCCATACCAGCAATGAACGCATGGGAGCCTACACGACCAAATTGATGAATAGCCGCTAAACCACCAAAGATCACCCAGTCACCGATGTGAACGTGACCCGCCAGTGTTGCATTATTAGCAAAAATACAATCATCACCAATCATACAATCGTGAGCAACGTGCACGTTGACCATGAACAGGTTACGACTGCCGACTTTGGTCAGGCATTGATCCTGCACAGTACCACGATGGAATGTGCAATGTTCACGGATCACATTAGCATCACCAATCTCCAGAAAAGTACGCTCACCAGCGTATTTTTTGTCCTGGCAATCTTCGCCAATGGAGGCAAATTGATAGATTTTATTATTACGGCCAATTTTAGTTGGCCCTTTAATAACCACATGGGAACTAACCCATGAGCCTTCGCCGATCTCCACTTCATCGTCAATACAGGTAAATGCACCAATTTCTACATTGGCACCAATCACCGCATTTGGATGAACAATCGCTGAAGCATGAATTTTAGCGCTAGGATCGATCACAGGAATTCTCTCAACGTTTGGCGCACATGAGTTCGGCTGAACAAACAACTTCACCATCTACAGTGGCGACACCTGTAAATTTGGCAATACCACGGCGTTCTTTCAGGTATTCAACATCCAGCACCAGCTGATCTCCAGGTACAACAGGACGTTTGAAACGTGCATTATCAATTGATGCAAAATAATACAATTCACCCGGATTAGGTTTACCGACCATACGGAAAGCCAGAATACCGGTAGCCTGAGCCATTGCTTCCAGAATCAAAACACCTGGGAATACTGGTTTTTCCGGAAAGTGCCCTTGAAAAAATGGTTCATTAAATGAAACATTTTTAATTGCTCGTAATACTTTGCGCTCTTCTGACATTTCATAATGAACGACACGATCCACCATCAAAAACGGATAACGGTGAGGCAGCAGCTGTAAAATATCTTGAATATCAAGCTGATTGAGTTCGTTGTTCAAACCAGGATCCTTTTACTTTTGTTCTTGCTTAGCGAGCAATTTCTCAATATTGGACAGACGCTTATGCATATCATCGATATGTAATGTACGCGCTGCGGTTTTTCGCCATTCTTTATTGGATTGAGCAGGTATGCCGGAAGAGTATAACCCAGGCTCCGTAATGGAGCGCATGACCATGGCCATACCAGTGACCGTAACCTGATCACAAATTTCAATATGACCATTAAAGACGGAAGCTCCGCCTATGATACAATATTTGCCTATCTTGGTACTACCGGCAAATGTAGCTGCCCCCGCAATAGCTGTGCCGTAACCGATTTCAACGTTATGCGCAATCTGGCACAAGTTATCTATTATTACGTTATCAGCAATTCGGGTGTTATCAATAGCACCGCGATCAATGCAGGTGTTGGCACCAATTTCAACTCGATTACCAATAATTACGCCGCCTAACTGTGGGATTTTGATCCATTCGCCACGCTCATTGGCGTAGCCAAAACCATCAGCTCCAATCACAGTCCCCGACTGGACTAAACAATCTTCGCCCATCTGTACATTGTGATAGATTGTGACATTAGCCCACAATTTACTTCTGGCACCTAATTTACTGTTTTTACCAACAAAACAGCCAGCGCCAATAATAACGCCATCACCCAGAACAACCCCTGATTCGATAACCGCATGGGCACCGATAGCTACGTCTTTGCCCAATGCAACATCATCAGCAATAACGGCTGTTGAATGTATATCCGCAGCTGGCGCTGGTGTTGTATCCAGCAACTGAGCAACACGAGCAAAGCCAATATAAGGATCTTTTACGACCAAAGCATTAGTCTGACATGCAGCCAAATCTGCCGCTTTGAGCAACACAGCGCTGGCTTGAGTCACTGACAGATGTTTTTGATATTTACTGTCAGATAAAAAACTGATCTCGCCCACCTGTGCTGTTTCCAGATTAGCAATACGCTGGATCACAGCATTGGCATCGCCATGCAGTTCAGCTCCCAAGTGCTGAGCAAGTTGTCCCAGAGTGATGGTCATATTACTTAGTTGCCTTTACTAACTTGTTGGATCACTTTTGCTGAAATATCGTTCTTATCATTGCTATACACAACAGCCTGACGATTCAGCACCATGTCATAGCCTTCTGATTTTGCGATGCTTTCAACATTGGTCTGGATTTTTTCAAACACTTTTTGTTGTTCTTCGTTAAAGCGGCGACGTTGATCTTCCTGTAATGCCTGACCTTTCAGGTTAAAATCAGCCTGTAATTCAGCCAGTTTACGCTGTGATTTAGTACGTTCATCCGCACTCATGAAAGATTCATTTTTCTTCAACTTAGCAGCCAGCGTCTGACCTTCGGTCTCCATACGCTGCATGTCACGAACACGAGAATCAAATTCACTTTTCAGCTTGCTCTCAATTGCTTTACGCTGTGGAATTTCACGTAATACTTTGCCAATATCCACAACAGCAATATTAGCATCAGCAGCCTGAACTGATGCCGCAGAACCCAAAGACAACATAGCAATAGATAAAGCAGCAACACGCATCATGGTTTTCACTTATAGAACTCCCTTTTTGACGCTATCAGAATGTGCGTCCGATATTAAAGTTAAAGATTTCCGTTTTGTCGCCCGGCATTTTTTTAACCGGTTTGGCAAACGAGAACACCAGTGGCCCCATAGGAGACAACCACTGTAATGACATACCTACAGACATGCGAATATTAGATGGGCTGGCATAATCGTAATAACGATCACAAGCATAACCACAGGTATAAATACTGTCGTTAAATGTAGTGTCCCATACTGTACCTACATCGTAGAACACGGTAGTCCGCAATTGACTACGATAAGTATCACTGATGAATGGTGTTGGAACAATCAATTCAGCTGAGGCAACCGCGATGGCATTGCCACCAATCGATTTATCTTCAGGATATACAACTGAGCCACTCACCACCGAACGGTCTAGCTGAACACCTCTTGGCCCAACCGAATTAGACTGGAACCCCCGCATCCATTGGCTACCACCGGCATAATAATTTTCAAAGAATGGCAGAACCTGGTTGTAGCCATTTTTCTGACCATAACCATTGCCATAGGCAGTTTTAAAGCGACCAGAGATAACCCACTGATGATCACGATCAAATGGGTAATAATGGGCATTTTCAAAACTGAGTTTATAAAATTGTAAGTCAGAGCCCGGCACTGTGATCTTACCAGAAGCCTGCTGACGATTACCCTGAGTTGGGAATACGCCTTTATCTAAGTTATTCCGAGTCCATGTCAACGATACATCGTAATCATTGAATACGGCATGTCCATCGTCGGTAATATCCACCGAGTTAATAAACCAGAATTTTTGCGTCTGCGCATAGTTGGTCGTTTGCGACAGTTTGTTATGCTCATAACCAAGCCCATACTCAAGACTATTCAGCTCATCCAGCGGATAACCTAATGTTGCCTTAGTACCGATCGTCTCGTTATCGTAATCGACCAGATTAGCATCGCCAGCAGTGAACTTGTTGTAGTACACCTTGCCGCCTAAGCTAACACCGTCTACGGTGAAATAAGGATCGGTAAAACTCAGTTCAACATTCTTACTGTATTTATTTGTTTCGAAGTTAATCGCGCCTTTATTACCAGAGCCAAAGAAGTTGTCTTGTGAAATACCCGCTTGAAAACTTACCCCTGATTCTGTGCCATAACCGACGCCACCGTTAATCGACCCCACGGAACGCTCTTTGACTTCTACATCGAGATCGGCCTGATCTTCATGTCCTGGAATACGGTGAGGTTGAATATCAACCTTTTCAAAATAGCCCAGTTTTTCCAGACGTGATTTTGAGCTTTCAATCTTATCACCCGATAACCAGGTACCTTCCATCTGACGCATTTCACGGCGCAGGACTTCGTCTTTGGTTACCTGATTACCCGTAATATTAATTCGGCGCACATAAACACGAGGACCCGGCTCTACATTGATGTTCAAATCAACTTGCTTGGTCTCGTCATTCATAGCCGGATAAGTGGTCACCTTTGGATAGGCATAGCCAAAACGACCCAGGTATTTAGATAACACCTCTTCGGTATGCGTCACATCTGCTGCGGAATACATGGCGCCTTTTTCCAAAGGGATCAGCCCACGCATTTCACCGCCATGCCCTTCAAGATTGCCTTTCAGGTCAATATTGTTAACAGTGTATTGTTCACCTTCATGAATATTCAACGTGACATACAGACCTTTACGATCCGGCGTCATGGAAACTTGTGTTGAGTTCATTTTAAACCGGGCATAACCACGGTTCATATAATATGAACGCAACGTTTCAATATCGGCTTCCAGTTTCTGCTTCTGATATTTTTGATCCGCCATGAAGTTCCACCATGGCACATCGTCACGCAACGATAGCTGAGCAATCAGCAATTCTTCCGGGAATTTAGTGTTACCAACGATATTGATCTGCTGAATTTTTGCAGACACACCCTCGATAAATTTAAATTTCAGATTTACACGATTACGGGGTAATGGTGTCGCGATCGCCTGAACCTTAGCGGAGTATTTACCCACACCGTAATAGAAATCTTCCAGCGACTTTTCCAGTGAACGAAGCATAGTACGATCCAGCGCATCACCAACGCGGATACCACTGGATTCCAGCGTTTGTTTCAGCTGATCTTCTTTAATGTCTTTATTGCCTTCGAATTCAATCTGACTGATAGTCGGGCGTTCTTTAACCTGAACAACTAGCACATCACCGTCACGCAGCATTTTGATATCATCAAAATTGCCTGACGAATAGAGACGTTTCACTGCGTTGGCACTGGCATTACTATCCAGTTTATCACCCACACGAATGGGTAAATTTAATAACGCAGCACCTAGCGTAACGCGTTGCAAACCTTCAATACGGATATCTTTTACCGTGAAGGCATCAGCTGCCTGAGCCTGTCCAATTACACTGCATGCCAGCAGGCATGATGCAGCTAAAACTTTATTTACCGCCATGTTGTATTGAGATCCTTGTCTATCCGTTAAAAACGGGTGAAATCATTGAACAACGCAATAGCCATCAAACACATCAATACGGCCGCGCCAATCCGGTAGGCAATGTCCTGTACCTTCGCGGGAACCGGGCGACGCAATAGTGCTTCAATACCAAAAAACAGCAAATGACCACCATCCAACACCGGCAAAGGCAATAGATTCATGATACCAAGGTTAACACTGATTAGTCCTAGAAAACCCAGGAAATAAACCAAACCAAACCCGGCACTATCACCAGCTCCTTTCGCTATCGCAATAGGACCGCTCAAATTATCAACAGAGATAGTGCCAGTCACCAATTTTGCAACTACATCCAGTGTCAACGAAGTTACTTCTGCCATGCGTTTTATTGCATGCGGAATAGCATCAAATGGGCCATAGCGTACCTCAGTCAGGTATTTATCGGGTAGCGGTTTAACTACTGGCATTAAGCCAGCAAATCCAGTAACCCGATTTTTGGTTTCTTTACGCTCAGGCGTTAATGTAACAGATAGTGTTTGGCTATCACGTGACACCTGTAACTGTAATGGAATGTCCGGTGATTGCTGGATCACTTTGGCAAAATTTTGCCAATCTGTTACTGGCTGCTGATTGACTGACAGGATCTTGTCGCCAACTTTGAGCCCCGCTTTTTCCCCCGCACCACCCGGTGTAAGCTTAGCTAATTCAAGCAGGATCTCCGGACCTAATGGACTAAAACCCAGCTTTTTGAATGGCAGCGGTTCATCAGGGCTCATCTCCCAGCCATCCAGCGGTAAGCGGATCTGCTGTTGAATACCGGTATCAGACTCAACCTTCAGCTGCACTTCGGCCTGACCAACTGCGCCAACAAAACCATAGCTGGCGCTTTCCCAATCAGATACGGTTTGTTCATTGACCTGCAGGATCTGCATCCCGGTGCGCAGCCCAGCCTGATAGGCAACCGATGACGGAGTCACTTCGCCAATAACGGGTTTAACACTGGGAGCACCGATCAAAAAAACCAACCAGAATGCGACAACAGCAAATACAAAATTGGCTAACGGGCCAGCAGCAACAATCGCCGCACGCTTAGCCACAGATTGATTATTAAATGCCTGTGATTTCAGCTCTGCCGGAACAGCTTCCATGCGCTCATCCAGCATTTTCACATACCCACCAAGGGGAATCAGTGATAAAGAATACTCGGTTCCATCCTGCCCTTGCCGGCTCCACAACACTTTGCCAAAGCCAAGTGAAAAGCGCAGAACTTTCACGCCACAACGACGGGCCACCCAGAAATGCCCCCATTCATGCACGGCAATGAGAATGATTAAGGCAATCAGAAACGACGCTAAATTCCATAATCCAGCACTCATCATGCTACTAACCTCACGATCTGTTGATGGGCAGCCAGTCTGGCTTCGGTATCGATGGTTAAAATGGACTGTAAATCATTAATATTGCTTTGTTTTAAATTTGACAGAACTTCCGCAACTACACGGTAAATATCTGTAAAACCAATATTGCCATTCAGAAAGGCATCTACGGCGATTTCATTTGCCGCATTAAGGGCCGTGGTAGCGCCTTGACCCGCCCAGCATGCTTCAATCGCTAATTTAAGGCATGGGTATCGGGCAAAATCGACCGGCAGGAAAGAAAGCTCACCAATACGAGAAAAATCGAGAGCGCCAACACCAGAAGCAACACGTTCAGGAAACCCCAGGGCATGAGCGATTGGGGTTCGCATATCCGGTTGCCCCATCTGGGCCAGCACAGATCCATCCCGATATTGCACCATGGAATGGATCACTGATTGTGGGTGAATAATGACCTGAATTTGTTCCGGTTCGGCATTAAACAGCCATTTTGCCTCAATAAATTCCAGCCCTTTATTCATCATGGTGGCAGAATCAACAGATATTTTTCGACCCATCGACCAATTTGGATGAGAGACGGCTTGTTCCGGGGTTACGGTGGACATTTCATCCAACGGGGTATAGCGGAATGGACCACCGGAACCAGTTAACAGGATTTTATCTACACCTGCTGCGTGTAAATCACAATAACCTAGTGCAGACTGAGTTTCAGCAGGAAGGCATTGAAATATCGCATTATGTTCACTATCTACCGGCAGAATGCAGGCACCATGCCGATGTGCAGCATCCATAAACAGACGCCCTGACATCACCAAAGCTTCTTTATTAGCCAGCAGAACCGTTTTACCCTGCTCGATTGCGGCCATTGCCGGTAATAAGCCCGCAGCGCCAACAATCGCAGCCATGACAATATCAACCGACGAATGCGCAGCCACATGGCATAACGCTTCCGTCCCCGTCAGCACTTCTGTTTTAAGATGATGAGGAACCAACGCATCGCGTAATAGCATCGCAGATGCTTCATCCGCCATCACAGCAAACGCCGGGTGAAACTCCAGACAATCAGACATCATCTGTGTCACGTCACGGTTTGCAGTCAATGCCGTTATGGCAAATCGCTCTGGATGCCGACGCACGATATCCAGTGTACTGCGACCTATCGACCCAGTAGCGCCGAGGATGGTCAAATACTGCATGCTATAAACCTTAACTTAATAACAGATAACTGATAACAAACACTGGTAAAGCGGCAGTCAGACTATCGATACGATCTAATACTCCGCCATGACCGGGCAACAATGAGCCAGAGTCTTTAATTCCAGCCACGCGTTTGAATAAACTTTCCGTCAGATCTCCAAGCACGGAGGCCAGCACAGCCAGCACCGAGCTGACAATAATGGCAATACTTTGCTGCATCGCAGTGTGGCTTTTAATAGTCACCACCACCGCTAATAATGTAGCGGCACCAACACCACCGAGTAACCCTTCGATCGTTTTATTTGGGCTAACTGCAGGTAACAGCTTACGCGAACCAAACGCCCGGCCAGTAAAATAAGCACCGGTGTCGGCAACCCAAACCAGCGACATGACAAATAATAATGCCCAACTGCCGGCATTGGCATCATGCTGGAATTCATAGCCGCGTAACAGCAAGAGAGACCAGAAAAATGGCAATAGTGTCGATAAACCAAACATCCAGTGTAACCAAGGCCGGTTATGCCACCATGCTTCATATCCGGGATATCGCATGATCATGATCAGAGCCAGCCCCCACCAGAGCACGCCTACGAACATTACACACCAGACAAGCGGCGCGATATGCCCCTGAAGAATTGATTGTAATGGCGCAAAGTAGTAGCTTGCCATTAGTATAATCAGATAACTAACAGCAAAAAACAGACCTGATGTGGCGGAGGAAAAACGCCCCCACTCTCTGCCCGCAAGAAAAAACAGCAAGGCAGCTAACAACGAAAAATATTCTACTGGCAGATAAAATAGCCAGCCAATTGCCAGCGGGATCAAAATTGACGCGGTTATAATTCTTTGTTTCAACGAAAAATATCCCTTTATTATGAGTGCTTGACCGATGATATCAGCCAGTTTTTTATCTGATCACCGGTACAGCCAAACCGACGTTCACGGGAAACAAAAGAGGCAATTGCATCCAAAAATTGCTCTTCGCCAAAATCAGGCCAGAGCACCGGAGTAAAATACAGCTCAGCATATGCAATTTGCCAAAGTAAAAAATTACTGATCCGATGGTCACCGCCAGTTCTAATCAACAGGTCAACATCGGGAATGTCAGCCATAGATAAATGTTCAGCCAGTAATGCTTCATCAATTTGTTCCGGCCTTAAAGAACCATTCGCGAGTTTTACTGCGATATTTTGCGTTGCCTGAACAATATCCCAGCGACCACCATAATTAGCCGCAATGTTAAGAGTCATACCAGTATTACTACCAGTAAGTGCTTCCGCTTCACGAATTTTTTTTTGCAGGCGTTCACTGAAGCCATGAATGTCACCAACAACGCGCAGTCGGATATTACTGTCATGCAGTTTGCGGACTTCCCGTGCCAGCACAAACATAAACAGTTCCATCAATGCTGAAACTTCTGTTTCAGGGCGTCGCCAGTTCTCACTGGAAAAAGCAAACAGGGTCAGTGCATTAATGCCCATACGGGAAGCAATAGAAACCACCTGACGCACAGAGACAACACCGGCTTTATGACCCGCAATACGAATTTTTCCCCGCTGCTGGGCCCAACGGCCATTACCATCCATAATGATAGCGACATGCTTCGGCATAGATTGGTTCGCAATGTCCGAGATGGCATCAGGTAATGTCATTGATTCCTCCAGATAAAAAAGGCGCCATGCAGTAAACTGCACGGCGCCCGTACTATACCTGATTAGCAGCTTAGATTTCCATTAGCTCTTTTTCTTTAGCGGCTAACAAGTCATCAACTGACTTAACAAAACTATCAGTTAGCTTCTGAATTTCTTCCTGCGCGCGACGATCATCGTCTTCAGAGATATCTTTATCTTTCAGCAATGCTTTCAGATCGGCATTACAGTCGCGGCGCACGTTACGTACAGCAACACGCGCTTGCTCTGCTTCTGCGCGAACGACTTTGATCAAATCTTTACGACGTTCTTCGGTCAATGCAGGCAACGGCACACGAATAGTCGCACCCGCTGAAGATGGATTTAAGCCCAGATCAGAAGTCATAATGGCTTTTTCAACCGCCTGGATCATAGAACGGTCAAAAACAGAAACTGCCAGCGTACGTGAGTCTTCGGCAACTACGTTGGCAACCTGGCGCAACGGAGTTGCAGAACCATAATATTCAACCATGATTCCATCAAGCAACGCAGGTTGTGCACGACCAGTACGGATTTTTGACATATGAGACTTCAGTGATTCAACACTTTTAGTCATGCGATCTTTTGCATCAGTTTTAATTTCATTGATCACAATCTGTATCCTTTTTTCGCTAGATTTGGCAGATGCTTCATATTAAAGACTTTATAGAGCCAAAACTGAAGTCTGATCATTTATTTTTGTGATGGATCAAAGTGCCTTCGCGTTCACCCATGATTACCCGACGTAATGCGCCTGGTTTGTTCATGTTGAATACACGGATAGGCAGATTATGATCACGGGCCAGCGTAAATGCCGCCAGATCCATAATTTTCAATTCTTTGTCCAGAACTTCGTTGTAATCCAGTTCTGAATACAGTTCCGCATCAGGGAATTTAACTGGATCAGCAGAAAACACGCCGTCCACTTTAGTCGCTTTCAATACCACTTCAGCTTCAATTTCGATACCACGCAAACACGCAGCAGAATCAGTGGTAAAGAAAGGATTACCAGTACCAGCAGAGAAAATCACTACACGGCCATTACGCAGCAGGCTGATTGCTTCTGCCCAGTTGTAATCGTTACAGATACCTTGCAGATTGATTGCTGACATCAAACGGGCGTTTACATACGCACGGTGTAGTGCATCACGCATGGCCAAACCATTCATCACGGTCGCCAGCATACCCATGTGATCGCCTACTACGCGGTTCATACCAGCTTTTGCCAAACCGGCGCCACGGAACAGATTACCACCACCAATGACCAGACCAACTTCCACGCCCAGTTCGATCAGTTCTTTGATCTCCTGCGCCATGCGATCTAATACAGTAGGGTCGATACCAAAACCTTCGGCGCCCTGCAGGGCTTCGCCACTTAATTTCAGCAGAACACGTTTATATGCAGTTTTCGGATGAGTGCTCATAGGTCTATTTTCCGCTCATAGAAAGACCGCGACATATGTCGCGGTCTGTATTTAGCCGATGATTCGATTAGCCCTTCATGGCAGCAATTTGTGCCTGAACTTCAGCAGCGAAATCGGTTTCTTGTTTTTCGATACCTTCACCTACTTCAAAACGGATAAAGTCCTGAACGTCAGCACCTTTCTGTTTCAGCAGGTCAGCAACAAGAATTGAAGGATCTTTAACAAATGGCTGACCAGTCAGAGAAATTTCACCAGTAAATTTCTTCATGCGGCCTTCAACCATTTTTTCTGCGATCTCTTTTGGCTTGCCAGAGTTAATCGCGATATCAACCTGAATTTCACGTTCTTTTGCAACTACTTCTGCAGAAACGTCTTCAGGTTTAACGAATTGTGGGCTGTTTGCAGCAACGTGCATAGCCAGATCTTTCGCCAGCTCAACATCGCCACCAACCAGTTTGGTTACTACACCGATACGTGAACCGTGGATGTAAGTGCCCAGGTTGTCGCCTTCAACGATCATCACACGACGCAGGTTCATGTTTTCGCCGATCTTAGCGATCAGGTTGTTCAGAGTTACCTGAACTGATTCACCGTTGCCGAAGTCAGCATTTTTCAGCGCTTCAACATCAGCAATTTTGCCAGCCAGCGCGATGTCAGCTACTTTTTCGCCCAGAGCGCGGAAGCTTGCGTCTTTAGCTACGAAGTCAGTTTCGCAGTTCAGTTCCAGCATTACAGCAGTGTTACCAGCGCTACGAGCGATGATCACACCTTCAGCAGCAATACGGCCCGCTTTTTTAGCAGCTTTTGCCTGACCTGATTTACGCATGTTTTCAATGGCTAATTCGATGTCGCCATTTGCTTCGGTCAGTGCTTTTTTACAATCCATCATGCCTGCGGCGGTACGTTCACGCAGTTCTTTTACCATTGCAGCAGTAATATCTGCCATGTCATCCATCCTCAATTAAGGTAAATGCCAGTTACAGTAAAAGGGGCCACCGGGGCCCCTTCAAACCTGTACGATTTGTTGTCAGGGCCTAACTAAAATTAGTTAGTTTCAACAAAACCGTCTTGTTCAGCTTGAACAACGATGTCCAGTTCACGAGCAGTGCGAACTGAATCAGCAGCAGCATTCAGGTACAGCTGTACAGCGCGGATTGCGTCGTCGTTACCTGGAATGATGTAATCTACGCCATCAGGATTAGAGTTAGTATCAACGATAGATACAACTGGGATACCCAGGTTGTTAGCTTCTTTGATAGCGATATGTTCGTGGTCAGCGTCAACTACGAACAGAACATCAGGCAGGCCGCCCATGTCTTTGATACCGCCCAGGCTCTTTTCCAGCTTTTCCATTTCGCGAGTACGCATCAGCGCTTCTTTCTTGGTCAGCTTTTCGAAAGTACCATCCAGAGATTGAGCTTCCAGATCTTTCAGACGTTTGATTGACTGACGAACAGTTTTCCAGTTAGTCAGCATACCACCTAACCAACGGTGGTTAACGAAGAACTGGTCACAGCTCAGGGCTGCTTCTTTAACTGCTTCAGTAGCGGCACGTTTAGTACCAACGAACAGGATTTTGCCTTTTTTAGAAGCAACGCTAGACAGATAGTTCAGCGCGTCATCGAACATTGGAACAGTTTTTTCCAAGTTGATGATATGTACATTGTTGCGGGAACCGAAGATGAACGGCTTCATTTTTGGGTTCCAGAAACGAGTCTGGTGACCGAAGTGAACACCTGCCTGCAACATGTCGCGCATAGAAACTTTAGCCATTTTATTCCTCTTTGGGGTTGGGCCTCCACACATCCCTCACTCCGACCATGATTGGCACCCCGGAGCGGGTTATAGATGTGTGTGTGGTATGTAATGATTAATTTATGAAATCGGAGAGACTCTCCGTTCGGCGCGCTTTATACCATAAACCCGCTAGGCGCGCCACTTCAAATGGGTAAAACAGCGCATCTTATCTGGTTTAATACGCATTCTTACTGTTGTTGAGACTAGCACTCATTTTCTATTGTCTATAAAATCGGGAAACATATGCCTGTCGGTCGGTTACAGGTTTTCAGTTCAGAGAATAATTATGTCCATCATTATTAAGACCCCAGAAGAAATAGAAAAAATGCGCGTGGCTGGCCAACTGGCTGCCGATGTTCTGGAAATGATCGCACCGTATATGAAAGCCGGTATCACCACCGAAGAGTTAGATCAAATTTGTCACGATTACATTGTGAATGTGCAACAGGCAATTCCAGCACCGCTGAACTATCACGGCTTTCCGAAATCCACCTGCATTTCCATAAACCATGTGGTTTGCCATGGTATTCCCTCTGCAGATAAAAAGCTGAAAGAGGGCGATATTGTGAATATGGACATCACGGTAATCAAAGATGGTTATCATGGTGACACGTCGCAAATGTTCATCATTGGTAAAGGCAGTATTCTCGCCGAACGCTTATGTCGCGTGGCACAAGAGTGTCTCTATCTGGCGATTAAAATGGTCAAACCTGGTGCGCGCTTGGGTGACTTTGCAGCGGCCATTCAAAAACATGCGGAAGGCTCTGGTTATTCTGTTGTGCGAGAATATTGTGGTCACGGCATTGGTAAAGGCTTTCATGAAGAACCACAGGTTCTGCACTACGGTAAAGCCGGCACTGGTGCCATTATCAAGGCAGGTATGTGTTTCACCATTGAACCAATGATTAATGCTGGTAAACCGCAATGCAGCGTGTTGAAGGATGATTGGACGGTGGTAACGAAAGATCGTAGCTTATCAGCACAATGGGAACATACTTTGCTTGTTACCGAAGATGGATGTGAAGTCCTGACTTTACGTAAGGATGAAGAGCTGGATCGCGTTATTCATAACAGTTGATCCTACCCCGGCTCTACAATGATGTGGAGCCTAACCCTTTGGAATTGCTTATGCTTCCGGAACAACTTAACCCGAGCGCCATACCAGACGATCAACTGACTATCCCACATTGTAAAGAGTTATTGTCTCGTCTGCAGACTTGGCTGCAAGAACAGTTTATGGCGCAGGAAGACGTCCTTGAACTGGTTGCTGCACGCTCAGAGTTTACCGATCTGCTGCTGACTCGTTTGTGGCAAAAATTTGGCCTCGACAAACATGCATCACTGGCACTGATTGCCGTCGGCGGATATGGTAGAGCTGAACTGCATCCCTATTCCGATATAGACATTCTGGTGTTAAGCCAAAAAGCCATCACGCCAGCGCAAGGCGAAACCGTCAGCCAATTTCTTACTTTGCTTTGGGATTTGCGTCTGGATATCGGCCACGCGGTTCGCAGTCTGAAAGAATGTACGCAACAAGGTAAAGAAGACATTACCGTTGCCACGAATCTGCTGGAAAGCCGTCTGATTTGCGGTTCGGTTGCCACCTTTAATGGCTTGCAAGAGTTATTACAGCCATCCAAATTCTGGCCGAGTGATGCCTTTTTCCGAGCCAAACGTGAAGAACAGTTGTTACGCCATCAGCAATTCCAAGATACCGCCTTTCTGCTAGAACCCGATGTGAAAAGTAACCCCGGTGGTTTGCGTGATCTGCAAATCATAACTTGGATTGCCCGTCGTCAGTATGGCGCGATGTCATTGCAGGAAATGACTAGTTTTGGTTTCTTAAACCGCGCTGAGTATCTGGAACTGCAGGATTGCCAGAATTTCCTATGGCGTGTGCGTTTTGCATTGCATTTAGCCATTCAAAAAAATGACAACCGTCTGTTATTCGACCGTCAACGGATGGTCGCGCAGATGCTGGGTTACCCCGGTGAAGGGAATGCGCCGGTAGAACAGATGATGAAACGTTTCTTTCAGACCGTACGCCGGATCACGGAACTGAACGAGATGCTGCTGCAATTATTCGACGAAGCCATTTTAGGCAACGAGTCGACCAAAACGAAGTTACTGAATGAAAACTTCATTTTGCGCGGTACACATATTGATGTGTTAGAGCCGTCTATTTTTCAGGATGCGCCGCATACCATTCTCGATCTGTTTTATCAGATTGCGGAAAACCCAGATATTACCGGGATCTACTCTTCTTGCTTGCGTGCCTTACGTGATGCCCGCCGCTGTTTAGTTATTGCCTTACAAGAACTGCCCGAATGCCGTGAACGTTTTATGGCGATTTTGCGTCATCCACGTGGTATTTCGCTGCCGTTTAGTCTGATGCATGAACACGGTATTTTGGCCGCCTATCTGCCGCAATGGAGCCAGATTGTCGGGCAAATGCAGTTTGATATGTTCCATGCCTACACGGTTGATGAACACACGCATCGTTTGCTGAAAAACATTTATCGCTTCCAGCAAGCTGAACGCGCCAAACTGCATCCGTTGTTCTTTGAAACATACAATCGACTGAACAAACCGGAATTACTGTTTATTGCGGCACTGTTCCACGATATAGCCAAAGGACGTGGTGGTGATCATTCTGATTTAGGCGCCAACGATGCGATCTATTTCTGTGAGTTGCACGGTTTGGATCGTTATGAAGGCCGTCTGGTTGCCTGGCTGGTGAAAAACCACCTGCTATTCTCGGTCACCGCGCAACGCCGGGATATTTATGACCCGGATGTGATCACTGAATTTGCTCGTGTTGTACGAGATGAAGAGCACTTAGGCTATCTCTATTGCCTGACCGTGGCCGATATTTGTGCCACCAATGATTCCTTATGGAATGACTGGAAAGGCACATTGCTGAAAGAGTTATTTTTCGCCACACAACGTGCATTACGTCAGGGGTTGGAAAACCCGCCAGATATGCGTTTGCGTATTCGCGAAAACCAACGCCAAGCCATGCTGATCTTGAAGATTCAGGGATATGACGAACCAAATGTCAACCAGCTGTGGTCACAATTTAAGGCTGATTACTTCCTAAGACACAGCTCGGAACAGATTGCCTGGCACACTCGGCATATTCTCGACCATGCCGATAATGAAAAACCTCTCGTTGTCTTTGGTAATCACAAAACCCGTGGTGGTAGTGAGATTTTCCTGTATTGCCGGGATATGCCAAATCTGTTTGCTACGGTCGCCGCTATTCTGGATCACAAAAATCTTGACATCCACGATGCTCAAATCATGAGCTCGAAAGAAAACTATGTCATGGATACTTTTGTGGTGATGGAACCAAATGGTGAACCGGTTGTGACTGATCGCGTGCCGATGATTATCCAATCACTGGAGCAGGCACTGACGCGTCCGGGATATTCCCTGCCGCCATCACGCCCATTATCGCGTCGACACCGTCAATTTAATGTACCAACCCAAGTGACTTATTTACCCGTCAAAGGCGATCATAAGCACAGTCTGATTGAGCTGGTCGCACTGGACAGCCCCGGTGTATTAGCGCGGATCGGCTCGGTATTTCAAGCCTGCGAATTTGAAGTTCATGCAGCAAAGATCACCACTATTGGCGAACGGGTAGAAGACTTTTTCAGTTTGTCACGCCTGGATGGTTCACCACTGACTGATGCCGATAAGAAAATGCTGGAAGAAAAATTGGTTGAAAAACTAAATCCAGCCGACGAAATGTGATAAAAAGAACCGTTTTTTTAGGGAGAGAAAAGAGAAATGTCTGACTTACAACGCATCATTGACGACGCATTTGAGCGTCGCGATACCATTACACCAACTAGCGTCGATCCAATTGTTCGTGAAGCGGTGCTGCAAACTATCGACATGCTGGATGCAGGTCAGATCCGTGTAGCTGAAAAGCTGGCTGGAGAATGGGTAGTTCATCAATGGGTGAAAAAGGCAGTTCTGCTGTACTTCCGCATCAATGATAACGCGGCACTGCAAGGTGCTGGTACTCAGTATTACGATAAAGTGCCATTGAAATTTGCTGACTACACCCCTGAACGTTTCAAACAAGAAGCGATCCGTGTTGTGCCACCAGCAACCGTGCGTAAAGGTTCTTTCATCGCTCGCAACGCAGTATTGCTGCCATCTTACGTCAACATCGGCGCATATGTTGGTGAAGGCACTATGGTTGATACCTGGGCAACTGTCGGTTCTTGCGCGCAGATCGGTGCAAACGTGCATCTGTCTGGTGGTGTTGGTATCGGTGGTGTTCTGGAGCCGCTGCAAGCTGGCCCAACCATCATTGAAGACAACTGCTTCATCGGCGCTCGTTCTGAAGTGGTAGAAGGCGTGATCGTAGGTGAAGGCTCAGTTATTTCTATGGGCGTATTCATCGGTCAGTCTACCCGTATTTATGACCGCGAAACTGGCGAAATCCACTACGGTAAAGTGCCTGCCGGTTCAGTAGTTGTTTCTGGTTCTCTGCCATCTAAATGTGGCAAATACAGCCTGTACGCTGCCGTGATCGTGAAAAAAGTAGATGCGAAAACCCGCTCTAAAGTAGGTATCAACGGCCTGCTGCGTAGCATCGACGATTAATATTGTCTGCTGATACACCGAGTTAATAAAATAACGTCCCGTCATGGGACGTTATTTTTTGTGTCAGTTCACAGAGTTAACCGGTGATTTGTACCGTTCACAGCAGAAATCTGGAAAAGAGCATACATATCCCATACAGTAGTCAGTTCGGATTGCATCCTCTTTTTGCTGTAGAGAATTATGTCGCTGAAAGCTATTGCTCAGGAATTAGGTATTTCGATCACCACCGTCAGTCGTGGCCTGAATGGTTACAGTGACGTGGCTGAACACACCCGACAACTGATCATGGCGGCAGCCGAAGCTCGTGGTTATCAGCCAAATGCGTCCGCACGTCGTTTAAAAATGGGCCGGACCGACGCGGTAGGCTTAGTTTACCCAATGACAGCCTCTGCGTTATATGACCCCAGTTTGCTGGAAATTGTCGGTGCATTAACTGGCGCGTTAGCTAATTTCAATATCGACCTGCTGATGGTGTCAGACACCGAACATAGCGGGCAATTTCCTTATATCCGCCTGATGGAAAGTCGCCGTGTGGATGCCTTGATTGTGGCAGATACGCAAGAAGACGACCCGCGCATCAATTATCTCGCCGCGAAAGGTCACCCCTTTTTAGCTCTGGGTCGCTGTAATCTGGCAACCCCGTATGCCTGGTTTGATTTTGATTGTGAAAATGCCAGCCGGTTGGCTGTAAAACACTTGATCGCGGCAGGACATGAGCATATTGCTTATCTGGGTGGCAAAGATAATCTGGCCTTTATCAATCAACGTCGCCAAGGTTTTTTGCAGGAAATGCAGGAAGCTGGCTTAGCGGTCGATCAGTCATGCGTGCTATCAACGACGATGAATCGTTGCGGTGGTTACAACGCGATGCAGGCATTGATAAACAGCCCTCACCGCCCTACCGCATTGTTAGTCGATAACAGTATGATTGGTGATGGCGCACTGACCGCCATGCAAGATGCCGGGCTTGTTCCGGGTAAAGATATCTCGGTCATTATTTATGATGGGCTGCCACCAGACTCCTTATTGAAATATAACGTGACCTTTGTGCAACTATCGACGACTGCGGTAATCGGCAAACAGATTTCCGATATGGTAGTTGCGTTGATCAATGGCGAATCGCCGGAAAAACTGCAAGTTTTGTGGCAAGCAAAAATTATTTTGGGTGATACCGTTTCGCCACCAATCCGCTGAAATATTCCTTTTTCATTCCTCATTAACCCACGTTCTTAGCGTTATCTATCCGCAAACCCTGCGTAACAAAACGTTACACAGATCTCATTTAATCTCTCTTTTTTGCCGCCATTTTGCGTCAAATCACAAATCCAAAACGTTTCGGTATTTATCCGAAACGTTTTGGATTACTTTTCAGCCATCAGATTTACCATTGCAACTTATTCTTGGCGGAGCATTAAATCAATGAAGGAAAGCGTAGTTCATCTGCAAGGCAACACGTCTGACCTGATCATTCAGACCCACCCAGTCGTTGAGATTTTATATTGGGGCGACAAAATATCTGGCGTGGAAGCCACTGCGATTCAGGCCGTAAAACGTGCGGTACCGAATGGTCGTTTGGATGTAGACACACCCGTAACCATCAGCCCAGAACACGGTCGCGGTGTATTCAGCAGCCCAGGCATGGAAGGCAATCGTCAGGGTCTGGATTGGTCACCTGTATTCGAATTCCAAGCGATTCAGCAAGATGGTAATCATCTGCTGATCACCACCGAAGATCAGATCGCCGGTTTAAAAATGGTTTGTGAGCTGAAATTAGACTCGCAAACCGATGTCTTGCAAGTTCGTAACACGCTGACCAATTTGAAATCAGCAACCTATCAGGTCGATCGTTTGGCAGTGACACTGCCTTTACCTGAACGCGCAGATGAGTTAATGGCGTTTCACGGACGCTGGGTTCGTGAGTTCCAGCCACATCGCCTCAAAGTGAAACACGGTGGTTATCAGCAGGAAAATCGCCGTGGTCGTACGTCCCACGAATATTTCCCCGGTTTTATGCAAGGAACCACCGGTTTCAGCGAACAACAAGGTGAAGTCTGGGGATTCCATCTGGCTTGGAGTGGTAACCACCGTTTACGTTCCGATGTGAAAACCGACGGTCGTCGTTTTGTGCAAGCAGAAGCACTCTATTTCTCTGGCGAAATCACGCTGTCGGAAGGTGAAAGCATTAGCACTCCGTGGGTGTATGCCGCCTACAGCGCGCAAGGTTTGAATGGCATGAGCCATGCGTTCCATCAGTTTGTGCGTAAACAGATCATTCAGTTTCCTGACCACAAACCGCGCCCTGTGCATTTGAACACATGGGAAGGGATCTATTTTGATCACGATCCTGAATACATTATGCAAATGGCCAGTCGTGCGGCTGAGTTGGGCGTGGAGCGTTTCATCATTGATGATGGCTGGTTCAAAAGCCGTAATAATGATCTGGCCGCATTAGGTGACTGGTATCTGGACACCAACAAATATCCGAATGGTCTGGAACCTGTCGTTGCTCATGTACGCAATTTGGGAATGGAATTTGGTATCTGGTTTGAACCGGAAATGATCAACCCTGATTCTGATCTGTTCCGCGCGCACCCAGATTGGTTATTGGCATTAGACGGCTACCAACAACCCACCGGTCGTTATCAATACGTGCTGGATCTGCAAAAACCGCAAGTGTTCGATTACCTGCTGGAACGTCTCGACACCATGCTTGGCCGCTACGATATCGCCTATGTGAAATGGGATATGAACCGTGAAGTCGTGCAACCCGGCCATGACGGTTATGCCGCCTTAGATGGCCAGACCAAAGCGTTGTATGACCTGTTTGATGAACTGCGTCAGCGCCATCCGAAAGTCGAATTTGAATCCTGTGCCTCCGGTGGTGGTCGAATTGATTACGAGATCCTGAAGCGCACCCATCGTTTCTGGACTTCCGATAACAACGATGCATTAGAGCGTCAACAGATCCAGCGCGGTATGAGTTATTTCTTCCCACCGGAAGTCATGGGTTCGCACATCGGTGGCCATCATTGCCATTGCACCCGCCGCACTCACAGCATCGGTTTCCGTGGTTTAACCGCCCTGTTTGGTCATATGGGTGTAGAGCTCGACCCGGTCAAGGAAAGCGCCGAAGAACAAGCCGGTTTTACTCATTACATCGCACTACACAAACAGCTTCGGCCATTGCTGCACAGCGGCAAGGTGGTACGCATCGACCATCATGACCCCGCTTTGCAAATCAATGGCGTGATTGCGCAAGACCAATCCAGTGCCGTGTTTCTGTTCAGCCAGCTGGCGATGCCGACTTATACCCTTTCTGGTAACGCACGTTTGGCCGGGCTTGATCCGACAAAACATTATCGCCTCACGGTATTAGATCAACCGGCCAGTATGCGCACCGGTGGCGTGATGAAAAAACTACCGTTGTGGCTGGATGAAGAGATGACGCTTAGTGGCGCCTGGCTGGCAAAAGCGGGCATTGCTTTACCGGTGCTCGACCCCGAAAGCGCGTTATTAGTCAAATTGGACGCCGTGTAAGCACATTGCTGCTTACCCAAACAATCAAGACCTGTATACGGAAGAAACGTTGTGCCGTAGCAGCTTCAGGTTAGACAGAGAGAAATCTCACCAAATATACCCAAAGTAATTGGCGTTGCAGCAAGACGACAAGAGAACGAATCCCCATGAGCATAGAGATGCTATGTGATTGGGGTGAGTGAGCGCAGTCAACGATGCTGCAACGTCAAGAACGACGGGGAAATACAAGGATAAGCGAATGAAACAACACACATTCAAAGTCAGCTTGTTGTCACTTTGCGTTGCAGGCGTGCTCGGCATGGTGCCTCATGCCTTTGCCGCAGATGCACAACCATCTGTGCTACCCAAAGCACAGCCATTCCCTGGCCAAGGGAAAGCGATGTTGTTATCACAAAAAGATCTGATGGAGTACAAAGCACTGCCTTCTTATTCTGAACCTGAATGGGTCAATAAACTGGTGAAGGAAGGCAAATTACCGCCAGTTAAAGATCGTCTGCCCAAAGAACCGATGGTATTTAACAGCAAAGGCATGCCTGATGGCCCCGGTGTGTATGGTGGTGTGTTCCGCATGGTCAGCGGTGGTCGCCCGGAAGGTTGGAACTATAACGCCGGTAAAAACTCCGGTTGGGGTGGCACTGAATATACTGTGGCTGAATGTCTAACCCGCACCGGACCGTTAACAACTATCAAGAAAGAAGAGCAGACTCCGTTGCCTAACCTAGCCAAAAGCTGGGAATGGTCTGACGACGGTAAACAGCTGACTATGCATCTGATTGAAGATGCCAAGTGGTCGGATGGAAAACCATTCTCGTCTGATGACGTGATGTTCCTGTGGAATGACAACATTCTGGATCAGCATGTGACCGCATGGGCGAACGCAGATACCTATGGCAAAGGTACCACGCTGGAAGCGGTGGATAAAAACACCATTCGCTGGACCTTCAAAGAGGCGCGTCCAACACAATATCTGTATAGCATGGCCTTCTTCCGTATGTGCCCTGGCCCTGCGCATGTGCTGAAACAGTTCCATCCTAAATACAACAAAGACGCCACTTACAGCAGTTACGCCAATGCCTTACCGGCTGACAAGGTACCGGTCGTCACCATGGGCGCCTGGGCACCGGTTTATCACAAAGCCGATCAGATGATTGTGCTGCGCCGTAACCCTTACTACTGGAAAGTCGACGAAAAAGGCCAGCAACTGCCTTACATGGATGAACTGCGCTTCAAACTGTCCACCTGGACCGATCGTGAAGTGCAAACCGTCGCCGGTAACGCTGATTACGCGAATATGGAAAACCCGACCAACTACGTTGAGTCGATTAAAAAATCGAAACAAGCTAACTCGCCTGCCCGTCTGGATTTCAGCCCTCGCTTCCTCGGCTGGTCGCTGTTTATGAACCTGTCGGAAGAACTGGGCGCCACGGATGATCGTGAAAAAGCGATCCGCTTGCTGAGTCGTCAGCTGAAATTCCGTCAGGCGATCAGCCACGCGATTGATCGCAATGCGTTAGGTCAGACCATGGTGCGCGGCCCATTCTCACGCCCGTATGCTGGTGGTTTGTATCCGGAAGGCGTGGTCAATGATGGCTCGGTGGTTTACTACGGTTATAACCCGAAATTAGCGAAAGAGTTATTGGCTGATGTCGGCTTAAAAGACACCGATGGTAACGGCATCGTGAACTGGACTGACGGCCCAACCAAAGGTCAGGATTTAGAAATCACCATGGTGACACCAGATGGTCCGGGTGAAACTTCACTGTCAGAAGGCTTGGTCTCCATGCTGCGTGAAGTGGGCATTAAGCTGATCCCACGTCCGATGCAAGGTACGCAGGTAGATGCAGCCTTAGGTGCCAGTGCTTATGATTTTTTCATTCGTCGTAATGACAATGAATATATTCAGCCAATCCAACTGGCGGAAGCGTTAGCACCCGTGCATGACCAAACCCCTTACTGGCATAAAGGCACCAAGGCCAAACCACAGAATCTGCTGCCGTTTGAGAAAGATCTGGTGACATTGATCAATCAATTCCAGCATGAACCTGACCTCACGAAACAATTAGATATCCTCAATAAATACAACAAAGTATTTACTGAAAACGTCTATCACGTTGGTCTGGTTTCTGTACCGGGTGCGTTGATCCTGAATAAACGCCTGAAGAACGTGCCACCAGGAACACCCATCATGAGCTTCCAGTGGGCAGAAGATTCCATTATGCGCGAGCGTATCTGGATCGATCCGAAATCAGCGCCTGTTGAAGAACTAATGCCAGGCAAATTACCTGAGTAATCGGTGAATCAATAACAAACCGGTCACAGCAAGTTGTCGTGACCGGCCTTCAACAAGGAATGCACTATGTTCGGTTTTATTATCAAGCGCTTGCTGGCTGCGATCCCCTTGCTGCTCATCCTCAGTATGATCTCGTTCTTTCTCATCCAGGTTCCACCCGGAGATTATGCTGACCGCGTTAAAAGCCAAGCCATTACCATGTCAGGCATGAGTGAGCAGGACGCTCAACAGATGGCTGACAAATACCGGGAAGATCACGGCATGAATGCCTCACTGCCTGTGCAATATGTTCGCTGGATTGGCAATATCGTCACTAAAGGGGATTTTGGCGATTCCTACACCTATAACAAACCGATCAGTCAGTTGATTATTGATCGTCTGCCGATGACCTTACTGATAGCACTGATGTGTCATTTCGGCTCGACCGTGGTGGGTACGCTGCTCGGTATTTTTGTCGCTACTCGGCAATACAGCATTGCCGACACCCTCGTGACTATTTTCGCTTTCATCGGCATGACCACACCGCGTTTCGTGCTGGCGCTGATCATGCTCTATCTGCTGGTATTCCATTTCGGCTCGACCAACGTCGCCGCACTGTTTTCGCCGGAATACACCATGGCACCGTGGAGTCTGGCGAAGTTCGGTAACTTGCTGGTGCATATCTGGCCCGTACTGCTGGTGGCGATCTTTGGAGGCATGGCGCAAAACCTGCGTGTCATGCGCTCGAATATGCTTGATGTCATGCAGGCACAATATGTTGAAACGGCTCGCGCCAAAGGGCTGTCACCGATGCGAGTCTTGTTCCGTCACATCGTACCGAATGCGTTGCATCCGATGATCATGTTTCAGGGCGTTGCCCTGCCCTACATGATTGCCGGTGAACTGGAGATTGCGATTGTCTTTGCTCTGCCAACCGTTGGCCCGCTGATTGTGCAAGCCATGCAGGATCAGGATGTCTTCGTCGTGGCCTCTTTCATGCTCATTCTGGCTACCACCTTGGTTATCGGCAACCTGATTGCTGATATCACACTGGCTTTACTGGACCCTCGTGTCCGTCTGTCCTGATAAGAGGGTTTTATCGTGGAGAACACTATGCAGTCTGAAATAATTCTGGAACAAGACCCGCGTGAACGGCCAAAGAGCTCTGATGAACGTTATCTGGCCCTGGTATGGCGTCGTTTTAAACGTAACAAACTCGCACTGGTTTCGATGTGGTTAATTTTAGCGATGCTGATCCTGGCGATCTTTGCCTCTTTTTTTGCACCGCAAGATCCGGCCCAGCGCAGTAATGAAGACGTGTATCTGCCACCACAGGGCATTCATTTTTTCAGTGAGGAAGGGTTCTCATTACGCCCCTTTGTTTACACTTATGAAACCACCTTTGATCCAGAAACATTTGAAGCGAAATACGCGCTGAATACCGATAAAAAAGTGTATTTACAATTTTTCAGTGAAGGCTGGGAATACAACTTTCTGGGAATGACACTCAAAACACACCTGTTTTCCGCTCAAGATAATCAACGCGTTTATCTGCTGGGCACCGACGGTATGGGGCGTGATGAGCTGAGCCGGATCTTCCACGGCATGGGCGTGACCTTGTTGATGGCGGGTCTGATCACCACGATTTGTGTGGTGGTTGGTAGCTTAGTGGGAATTACCTCCGGTTATCTGGGCGGCAAAGCCGATTTGTGGATCCAACGCGTCGTTGAGTTGATGCTGGCGTTTCCCGAGTTACCGCTCTATTTGTCGGTTATCGCGATTCTGCCGAAAACCGTATCACCGCAAACCACTTTCGTGTTGTTCGTGCTGCTGCTCGGTTGTCTGAAATGGGCGCAATTGGCGCGGGAAGTGCGTGGTAAAGCCTTGGTGTTACGTGAAATGGATTATGTGAAATCAGCCATCGCGGCCGGTGCTTCTGATGGCCGTATTGTTGTGCATCATATTCTGCCGAACGTGTTATCGCATGTGATTGTGGTGGCCACCGGCATGATCCCAACCTTTATCCTGACTGAAAGTTTCCTGAGCTTCTTAGGTGTCGGTGTGCAACCACCCATGATCAGTCTGGGTCTGTTATTGAATGCGGCGCGTGATTATCAGGTGCTTGGTTCTTATCCTTGGTTGCTGACACCGGTCGGTTTCATTCTGGTTTCAGTATTAGTGTTCAACGCTGCCGGTGACGGTCTGCGCGATGCGGTTGATCCGTACTCAGGTCGTTAAGCGAGGATTTTAAGATGAATGAACAAACCCTATTGGTAAACGCGGAAAATATTCAGGTCGATTTCAAAACTGAAGGCGGTATTGCACAAGCCGTGCGCGATGTTTCCTTCAAAATTTATAAAGGCCAGACCGTGGCGCTGGTCGGCGAATCGGGTTCTGGTAAATCGATTTCGGCACGCGTATTGATGAAGCTGTTACCGAAAAGCGCCATCGTGGGTAAAGCAACCCGCATTACCCTGCATGGCGAAGACATGAGTGGTTATACCGAGCAAGACATGCGCAAGATCCGCGGGAAAAAAATCGGCATGATCTTTCAGGAACCAATGACCTCGTTAAACCCGATCTACACCGTGGGCGATCAGATCGGTGAAATCATCCGCGAGCATAACCGCACGATCTCCAAACAAGCACTGCGTGAACAAGTGCTCTCGTTACTGACTGAGATGCAACTGCCTGATCCGGAAAAACGCATCGATCAATACCCGCACCAGATGTCGGGTGGACAGCGTCAGCGTGTGATGATCGCCATGGCGCTGGCGAATAAACCCGACCTGCTAATTGCCGATGAACCCACCACCGCGCTCGATGTTACCGTGCAGGCAGAAATTCTGAATCTGCTGAAGCGGTTGCAGGAAAAATTTAACATGGGTGTGCTGTTAATCACCCACGATCTGACCATCGTGCGCAAATATGCTGACTGGGTGTATGTGATGCAGCATGGCCAGGTAGTCGAAAACAACGAAACCGAAAGCCTATTTACCAACCCGACACACGGTTACACACAGCATCTGCTGAACTCTGAACCGAAAGGCACGGCCCCGGCAGTTCCAGCTGATAACCCCATTTTATTGGAAGGTAAAAACGTCCAGGTATCGTTTGTCACAGAACCGGGTAACTGGTGGTTACGTCGCCCGGAAAAACGTTTTAAAGCGGTAAAAGGGCTCGATATAACGCTGCGTCGTGGCGAAACATTGGGGATCGTTGGCGAATCGGGTTCCGGTAAAACTACGCTCGGTCACGCGATTTTACGACTGCTTGACTCGGAAGGTGAGTTGATTTACGACGGCATGACGTTGCACGATCGCGACCGTAAAGCGATGCGCCCACTGCGCAAACGGATGCAGATCGTATTTCAAGACCCCTTCTCTTCGCTGAACCCGCGCATGACCGTGCGTCAGATCATTCAGGAAGGCATGATCATTAATAACATCGGTAAAGATGATAACGACCGCGAACAGCGCGCGATTCAGGCATTACAGGAATCGGGTTTAGCACCGTTTGCGCTCGACCGCTTCCCACATGAATTCTCCGGCGGCCAGCGTCAGCGCATCGCTATTGCCAAAGCCATCGCCATGGAGCCGGAATTCATTCTGCTGGATGAACCCACCTCGGCGCTCGACTTATCGGTGCAGAATCAGATCATCCAATTACTGCGACAATTGCAGCAAAAACATAATCTTTCCTTCTTGTTTATCAGCCATGATTTACGTGTGGTCAGAGCGTTATGCCACCGTATCATGGTGATGCGCCACGGAGATTTAGTCGAAATGGGCGATACCGTTACGGTGATGGATAACCCAAAAGAGGAATATACCCGACGACTGATCCGAGCCGCATTTGAGGTGGCCGCCTGATCGAATAATCAAGCTAGGAATGCCGGAGGAAAGCATGTCGGATTATCTGCCGAATGAAGAACGTTATAGCCAGATGCATTACCGCCGTAGTGGCCAAAGTGGACTGAAATTACCACGCATCAGTCTTGGCCTTTGGCATAATTTTGGTGATACCGCCAATCAGGACAACAGCCGCAAACTGATCCGACACGCATTTGATTGTGGTATCACCCACTTTGATCTGGCCAATAACTATGGCCCGCCACCGGGCACTGCCGAAGAGCATTTCGGGCGCATCCTGCAGCAAGACCTGCATGCTTATCGTGATGAACTGATCATCTCGACCAAAGCGGGATATCCGATGTGGAATGGCCCGTACGGCGACGGTGGCAGTAAAAAATATCTGGTGTCCAGTCTGGACCAAAGCCTGCGCCGGATGAAACTGGATTACGTAGATATTTTTTATCATCACCGCCCCGATCCAAATACGCCATTGGAAGAGACCATGGCCGCGTTAGATCTGATCGTGCGTCAGGGCAAAGCGTTATATGTCGGGCTGTCCAACTATCCGGCTGAGCTGACTAAACGGGCCTCGCAGATTTTGAAATCATTGGGTACGCCGTGCGTCATCCACCAGCCAAAATACTCGATGTTTGAACGCTGGGTAGAAAACGGTTTGCTGGATGTATTATCGGAAGAACAGATTGGTGGCATCGCCTTCTCGCCGTTGGCTGGTGGGCTGCTGACCGATCGTTATCTGAATGGTATTCCGGAAGATTCGCGGGTGGCGAAAGATGGTCGTTATCTCAAAACCACCGATATTACCGATGCCAAACTTAAAGTCATTGAGGAACTGAACCATCTGGCATTCCTGCGTGGTCAGAAGCTAGTGCAAATGGCCTTACAGTGGGTATTACGCCAACCGGCGATCACCTCAGTGTTGATCGGTGCCAGTAAAACCAGCCAGATCGATGATGCGATTGCCGCGCCTCATTTCTGTGAACTCAGTGCAAAAGAGTTATCACGAATTGAAGAAATTCTAGCGGCTGGCAAAATTTGACAGCCGCAATTACAGGAGTTGTAAATGCAAGACCCCGCGGAAATCAGCCCATTAAGCTGGCTACAAGCCGATGAAGTATTAAGCGTTGAATTCCGTCAGCCCGGTGATATGCCGGGCTATCACTGGCACCGCCAAGTGGAAGTGAACATTCCCTTCGGCGGCCCGGTGCGTTATCTGATCAACGACGAACAGATCCAACTTCCGGAAGGCCATATTGGTGTGTTCTGGGGCGTGATCCCACATCGGCTTATCGCCTGTGAAAATTGCTCGCAAATGGGCGTAATTAATATTCCATTGTCGCGTTTTTTAGGCCTGCCGGTTGATGATCTGCTGTTAAATAAAATCCTGCATGGCAGTGTCGTGATCTCGAATGTGAAAGATCTGTTTGGCAGCCACGAGTTACGCCGCTGGCATAACGATAGTAAAAGTAATTCGCATGGTTTGTATCAGCTGATGCAAGAAGAGATCACCTTGATGATGAAACGGGTCGCTGTGTCTGGCTGGCAAGAGCTACTGCACACCTCCCCCGGCAAACTGCACAGTTTGCAGATGAATGAACGGAAAATTCGCTATATTCAGCAAATGCTGAGTTTTATTGCGGCCCACTATCATGAAGCGATCCGGGTGAATGAAGTGGCCGTACAAGTTCAACTGCATCCGAATTATGCAATGAACCTGTTTAAACAGGTGATGGGGTATTCCATCAAAGATCACATCACCATGATGAAAATAAACCATGCGCGGGCATTACTGGCAGAAAGTAATCGCTCCATCTTAGATATCTCGTTAACCACCGGCTTTAGTGCGATGAGCCGTTTCTACGAGTCGTTTCACAAACTGGTGGGGGTAACACCGCATCAATATCGATTGAATACCCGCAGTGCGACTGAACAGTTGATGGTATCAGAAACTGTCACCGGCTGAGCAGTTTCACTTCGCATTCAGCAGCTTCAGTCTCATGCGCAGACCATGTCGATCCTGACCGTAATAGTCGGCTAACTGACCCGATATCTGCAGGCCCAACTGTTCATATAAAGTTCGGGCAGGTATGTTTTCACAATCCACCGACAGATATATCGAGCGCAACTGCCATTGCTGGGCCAAATGCTGACTCAGCCGCATCAACCAACGCCCCAACCCTTTTTGCCGGTGCAACCAATGCACTGCCAGTGCACGAACCTCAAGACCGCACCAGCCTTGATGTGGCAGCAAACAAAGATAGGCCACCAGTGTTTCTTGCTGAAACAATAAAATAGTCGAGCAACACGATTTCGAAATCAGATAACGCCAGCGCCGCTGACCAAATGCCAGATACGGGTTAAAACAATAGCGTTCCAGATGTAATAACGCCGGGAGATCAGATAACTCAGCAACTTTGCAATGCAAGTCAGGAAGATGAGGCGAGTGCTTAAAAAACCACGCCAACGCATCTTGCTCGCGTTGGCGTTGAGAAACGGGCTGCGTCATTACAGCCCCAAACAATCAGCTGAAGACATTATTTATGTAATGGTTCAGGCAGTGGCTCACCAGTGATCGGATGACGAGCTTCCAGAATGTCTTTCCGTTCCATCAACTTAGAGATCAATTTGTTATCCGCCTGCTTAACCTTTTCTTCGGCAACAACAGATGCTGCCGTCACTGCTTCAACAGGTGCTTTTTTCTGCGCAGGTTTTTCAAATTGCAGCTCTGTTGGTTTGGCAGCAGCAGCTCCGTCGTCCTGAATAATGCAGATACGATCATGATATTCTTCATCGATACAGTTACTCAGTAAACTTTCAGCATCAATGTCGTTGGCAATAACAGTGATATAAGCATCCGGCAATTTTTCGATGTGACGACCTAGTAACCAGGCCAGATACATTTCAACATGATGGCTGCCAGTACCTTTGGTGGTCAATAATTCCACTGGCACGCCACTCATACTCTGAATGCGGAGTAATTCCTTTACGAATGCAACAGGTAACGTTTTTTGACTGGCGCCAACCACGATTTCAATCTGATTAAATTTAGTCAAATCAAGATCAAGACATTTATTAACTGCCTGATCTATAACGATCAGTAGATTTTTTAGCATACCCGCTATCCTTTATATTATATGTATAAATAGAAGTTACCCTCTGCCAAGGGAGTCAGACTATCGGGCTTAGATCATTAGTTCAATGCCAGGTTGAACGCCTTTTTTAAAAAAATATGGTTCTTGTGATCTAGGTTGATACTTTGTATATATTTTAGACGAAAAAACAAGCAGGGCCTGCATGCAGGCCCAAAATAATAAATAAAATATTAGTTATTCGATATCGTAACCCAGGTTTGGCCCCAACCAACGCTCCGCGTCGGTTAGCGTCATTCCCTTACGCTGCGCATATTCTTCCACCTGATCTTTCTGGATGCCAGCTACAGCAAAATATTTACTTTGCGGATGGCTGAAATAGAAACCGGATACAGCTGCCGCAGGCAACATGGCATACGAGTCTGTCAGTTGCATGCCGATAGCCTCTTCAACATTCAGCAATTGCCACAGCAATCCTTTCTCTGTGTGCTCTGGGCAAGCTGGGTAACCCGGCGCAGGGCGAATACCTTGGTAGTTTTCGCGGATCAAATCATCATTACTCAGATTTTCATCTGCCGCATAACCCCAATATTCTCTACGCACCCGAGCATGCAGATATTCAGCGAATGCTTCGGCCAGGCGGTCACAGACAGCCTGGATGAGGATCGCATTGTAATCATCACCAGCCGCTTTATAGGCTTCTGCTAAAACAGCTTCACCAATACCACCGGTGACAGCAAAACCGCCGAAGTAATCCGCCACACCACTCTCTTTCGGCGCAATAAAGTCCGCCAAACAGTAGTTCGGGAACACCTCACCATCACGAGCCTGCATTGCCTTGTTCGTTTGCTGACGCAGGAAGTGGAATGTCTGCTGCACCTGAGTACGAGACTCATCAGTATAAATTTCAACATCATCACCAACGCGATTGGCCGCAAACAGACCGATGATGCCACTGGCTTTCACTTCACCAGAGGCTTGTAACCGATCGAGCATCGCTAACGCATCGTGATACAGGCGGGTTGCTTCTTCACCAACCACTTCGTCTTGTAAGATACGCGGGAATTTACCAGCCAGTTCCCAACTGAGGAAGAATGGTGTCCAGTCGATATATTCACGCAACGTCGCAATCGAGACATCATCAATCACTTTCGTGCCCAGTATATTTGGCTTCGGCGGTTGATAATTCTGCCAATCAAGGTGTAAACCATTCGCACGGGCTGCTTCCAGCGTAACCGGCGGGGTGCGTGGTTGTTTACGGCTGTGCTGCTCACGCACACGCACATATTCTTCACGCAGGCGTTCAACAAATGGCGCTTTTTGATCCGCACTCAACAGATTTTGCACTACACCAACTGCACGCGAAGCGTTAGAGACATAAACGACTGCTTCGCTGTAATTTTGTTCAATTTTTACTGCGGTATGCGCTTTCGATGTCGTCGCACCACCAATCATCAGTGGGATCTTAAAGCCCTGACGTTCCATCTCTTTCGCGACATGCACCATTTCATCCAGCGATGGCGTGATCAGGCCAGACAGACCGATAATATCGGCATTCACTTCCCGAGCCGTCTGCAATATTTTCTCGCAAGAGACCATGACGCCCAGATCGACAATTTCGTAGTTATTACATTGCAGCACAACACCGACAATGTTTTTACCAATGTCATGCACGTCGCCTTTCACCGTCGCCATGACAATCTTGCCGTTAGTTTGACCCGCACTCTTGCCTAGCTCAATATACGGTTGCAAATAAGCCACGGCACGTTTCATCACACGTGCTGATTTCACGACCTGTGGCAGGAACATTTTACCGGCACCGAACAAATCGCCGACCACGTTCATACCCGCCATCAACGGGCCTTCAATCACCTCAATCGGTTTGGTTGCCTGCTGACGCGCTTCTTCGGTGTCTTCATCAATGAAATCAGTAATGCCTTTAACCAGCGCATGTTCCAATCGCTTACCCACAGGCCAGCTGCGCCATTCCTGTTCTCTTGGATCAATCGCTTGTTGCGCCGCACCACCCCGATATTTTTCCGCAATGGTCAGTAATTCTTCCGTAGCGCCCGGATGAGTATTCAGCACCACAGCTTCGACTTTTTCTTTCAATTCAGCCGGAATATCTTCATAAATCGCCAGCTGACCGGCATTCACGATGCCCATGTCCATACCATTTTTAATGGTGTAATAGAGGAACACAGAGTGGATCGCTTCACGAACCTGATCGTTACCACGGAATGAGAACGACACGTTAGACACACCACCGGAAATCATGGCGTGCGGTAAATTCGTTTTAATGTCTTTGACGGCTTCGATGAAATCAACGGCGTAGTTATTGTGCTCATCAATACCGGTGGCGACCGCAAAGATATTCGGGTCAAAAATAATGTCTTCTGGCGGGAAGCCGACTTGTTCAGTCAGGATTTTATACGCGCGCTGACAAATCTCGAATTTACGCGCACGGGTATCGGCCTGCCCCACTTCATCGAATGCCATGACAATCACCGCCGCACCGTAACGACGCAGCAATTTAGCCTGCGCGATAAACTTCTCTTCCCCTTCTTTCATGGAGATAGAGTTAACGATGCCTTTACCCTGAATACATTTCAGACCCGCTTCGATCACTTCCCATTTGGAAGAGTCGATCATGATCGGTACACGTGAGATATCCGGCTCAGACGCAATCAGATTCAGGAAACGCACCATACAGGCCTGCGCATCCAACATGCCTTCGTCCATGTTGATATCGATGATCTGCGCACCACTCAATACTTGCTGACGAGCGATATCCAACGCTTCGTCATATTGCTCTTCTTTGATCAAGCGTTTGAATTTAGCGGAACCGGTGACGTTGGTTCGCTCCCCCACGTTTACGAACATGGAGTTTTCATCAATGGTCAGCGGTTCTAAACCCGCCAGACGGCAAGCTACTGGTAATTTTGGCAATTCACGCGGTTTGACTCCCGCAACTGCTTTTGCCATAGCACGAATATGGTCTGGCGTGGTGCCGCAACAACCACCGACCATATTCAGGAAGCCTGACTCCGCCCATTCACGAATGTGGTCGGCCATTTCATCGGCTTCCAGATCGTAACCACCAAAAGCATTAGGCAGACCGGCATTCGGGTGCACAGAAACATAACTTTCTGAAATACGCGCCAGTTCCTGCACATATTGACGCAGCTCTTTCGGACCCAGAGCGCAGTTCAGACCAAACGACAATGGCTCTGCATGGCGCAACGAGTTATAAAATGCTTCCGTTGTCTGACCAGACAGCGTTCGGCCAGAGGCATCGGTGATGGTTCCAGAAATCATGACCGGCAATTTGAAACCGAGTTTGTCAAAAATAGTATCGACCGCAAAAAATGCGGCTTTGGCATTTAGCGTATCAAAGATGGTTTCAATCATGATGATATCGACCCCACCTTCAATCAGCGCTTCGGTCGATTCTTTATAGGCGTCAACCAACGCATCAAAGGTAACGTTACGTTTACCGGGGTCATTCACATCTGGTGAAATAGAAGCTGTGCGGTTAGTTGGGCCTAAAACACCCGCAACAAAACGCGGTTTTTCCGGTGTTTTAGCATTCCATTCATCAGCTACTTTACGCGCCAGACGTGCTGCTTCACGGTTAATTTCCGCTGATAGCTCTTCCATCTGATAGTCCGCCATCGCAATACGCGTGGCGTTGAAGCTGTTGGTTTCCAGAATATCTGCACCAGCTGCCAGATAAGCATCATGGATCGCCGCGATAACATCAGGCTTGCTCAGCACCAATAAGTCGTTATTGCCTTTGAGATCAGAAGGCCAATCGGCAAAACGCTCACCACGAAAGTCTGCTTCCTGCAGCTGATAACTTTGGATCATGGTGCCCATGCCACCATCAATGAGCAGAATACGTTCCTGTAATGACTGATGCAGTGCTGATGTATTTACCTTTACGACCACGGGGGCTTCCTCAATATCGGTGATGCAGATAATTCTGAAACGGGGCAGCCCGGCATCCTAGCCGGGACAGCACAATAATAACTGAGACGGGGTTGGAACTAAATTTCCCAGTTACTTTCGTTTGATTTATGAGTCAGTGAATTTAAATCAAACGGTGTCAGCTGATAAACGTAATAGTTTAGCCAATTAGAGAATAACAGATGCCCATGACTGCGCCAGCTATGATACGGCTGATTATCAGGGTTGTTGTTCGGGTAGTAATTAGCCGGGATCAACGGGTCGATACCCGCCGCTAAGTCGCGGTGATATTCATGGTGTAAAGTATCGGCATCGTATTCCGGATGACCGGTAACAAACACCTGACGACAGTCTTTACTGGCAGCCAGATAAACACCCGCTTCATCTGATTCGGCAAAAATCCGCAAATCAGTGTTAGCACGAACGAAATCGCCATCAAAAGAGGCATAACGGGAATGCGGAGCTAAAAACACATCATCAAATCCACGTACCAGCGGATCTTGCTGTTCCAGTTTGCGGTGATAATAGACACCCGACAATTTCACATCGCGAGTCTGTTTTTCCAGGCCATACAGCACTTTCAATGCCGCTTGTGCTGCCCAACAAAGAAACAAAGTCGACGTAACATTGTGCTTAGACCACTCAATGATCTTAACCAACGTATCAAAATAAACAACGTCACTAAATTGCACCAAGCCTAACGGTGCACCGGTGATGATCAGGCCGTCATATTTATTATCTTTGATCTGGTCAAAATCCTGATAAAAGGTCTCAACATGGATCTTCGGTGTATTTTTAGATTCCCGGTCATCGATACGCAGCAGATCTACAATCACCTGCAACGGTGAATTCGAGAGCATGCGCATCAACTGAATTTCCGTCTCAATTTTTTTCGGCATCAAATTCAATAACAGCACTTTTAATGGCCGGATATCCTGATGCGCAGCGCGGCTGTCTGTCATCACGAAGATATTCTCTTCGGTCAGCACACCTGCAGCAGGTAATTGGTCGGGAATTTTGATTGGCATGACTTGCTCCCACATCTATCAGTAAAAACGTCTGGACATCCAGAAGCCTACACCATCCAAGGTAACCTGTCACCAGGATCTCTTTTTATATCCATTAAGTAAGATACGTTGCCGGAAATAGCGCTGATCATCGCGGTAAAATATTCTTACTGAATCACACGCTGAAACTTTGCGACCTTCGAAAGAACAAATGCTTCTCTTGACCGCCCCCATCCAGTAACCTAAGTGCAGGTTTAAGCATTACATGATGTTATGGCAGAACTCCGTATATCCGTCGATCGATTACAAATCGGAAACTATATCAAGCTGCCTCTCAGCTGGCGGGATCACCCGTTCCTGCTTTCCAGCTTTATGATCAAAAAAGAAGAACAGATCCAATTGATTCGTCAGCTTGGATTAAAGCATGTCTTCATCATCCCGGAAAAATCAGACGCGCCACCCAAACCTGCAGAAATATTAGAAATGTCGCACAGCGATATCGATCTGGATGACGAGATCGTGACACTGCAGGAAAAGATGCAGGCTGAAAAATTACAGCGCATCGAGCAGATGAAAGAATACCGCCGTAGTGTGCAACGAACAGAGCAGTCGTTTAATCGTTCACTGGCACAAATGCGAGCCCTGATTAACAAACTCCAGAACCGGCCTTTGAATGCGATCCGCGAAGCACATGAGCTGGTTGAAGATATCACGACACAATTAATGCAAGCCGATCAGATGGTGTTGCATCTGATGGTCGACTCACCGGAAGGTGAAAGTCTTTACTATCACACGCTTAACGTCGCGATGTTGTCGATGCTGCTGGCTAAACAATGCGGTAAAACTGCAGAAGAGATCAAACTGCTCGGTATGGCAGCCATTTTCCACGATATCGGCAAAATCAAAATCCCCACGCAGATCCTGAGAAAAACAGAGCCGCTGACTAAACCGGAAGAAAATCTGTATAAGATGCACCCGCGTTATAGTCTGACCTTCCTCGATCTGGCAAAAGAGTTTCCGGAACAGGCAAAAGGGTTGATTCTCAAACATCATGAACGACTCGATGGCTCTGGTTATCCGGAAGGATTAAAAGGCCCACAGCTTGACGATCTGACGCAATTAATGGCTGTGATCGATGAATATGACTCACTGTGCCACCCACAAATTGGCGGGAAAACTGCCGCGACACCTCATACCGTGCTGTCGTTCATGTTCACGCACAAAACAAAACAGCTCAATAAAGACTATATCGGTTTACTCATCAAACACTTAGGTATTTATCCACCTGGTAGCGTGGTTGAGTTATCGAATGGTCTAGTTGGGCTGGTAATGTCGGTTAATAGCCAACGTCTGCTGTATCCTTCGGTACTGATTTACGATGCAGCAATTCCTCGTACAGAAGCTGCCGTAGTCGATTTAGAGAGTATGAACTTAAGCATCAAACGGGTATTATTACCGTCTCGTTTGCCGCAGGAAATTTTTGATTATCTGAGTCCGCGCACCCGAATCAGTTACTTCTTCGACTCCTCAAACGGAACCAACAGTAACTGATTGTTAGCATGCAAATGCTTAATTCAATATTGGTATCCTCATGATTATTGAAATTATTACCACCGGTGATGAAGTTCTCACCGGCTTTACCGTTGACACCAATGCCTCATGGTTAAGTCTGCAGCTGTTGGAACAAGGCTGGCAAGTTCGGCGTCGGCAAACCGTCGGTGACAGGATGGATGACTTAACGAATCTGTTGCAAGAACGCAGTCTGGTGGCTGATGTCATTATTTTTAATGGCGGCCTCGGCCCCACTTCCGATGATAAAACCACCGATGCCGTTGCCCAGGTTGCAGGTGTGCCTCAGGAACTCAATACCGACTGGTTGGCCAATATGGAGCAGAAGTTTTCTAATCGCGGACGCGCCATGCCGATCAGTAACCGCAAACAAGCGATGTTGCCGCAAGGCGCGACGGTGCTGGATAATCCTATCGGTACCGCATGTGGCTTTAAGCTAAAAATTAACAAAGCCTGGTGCTATTTCACCCCCGGTGTTCCGAACGAATTCAAGCAAATGGTGCAGCAGCAAATCATTCCCGATCTGCAACGACATTACCCTACCGGTGCTGCTATCGTTCGCCGTTACTTCACCTTCGGTATTTCTGAGTCCTCATTGAGTGACCAATTAGATACGCTAAGCTGGCCAGAACATATTGAATTAGGCTATCGCTCATCCATGCCCATTATTGAGATGAAACTGATAAGCCAGCAGCCCGATGCCGATTTTGATACCGCGGAAAAACAGCTGTTATCGGTGATCACGCCCTATCTGGTGGCTTCAGGCCAACTCGATATGCCAAACACCTTAGCTGGACTATTACAAGGGCCGCTCGAAATATTGGAAGGTGGCACCTATGGGCAACTGTTGTCAGATTTAGCGCCTGCGATCCCACAGCTATGTGGTGATTACCATGCTCATTTACCAGACAGTGCAGATGAGTTGCTACAACACATTCAGCACCATTCCCGTCTGACATTAGCGATTGGTTCTGCCACTGAACAGCACTACCCGATTGCCTTGTGGGATGGTTTGCACGGCAGGGCACAGACATTATATGTCCGAACTTTGGATGTGACATTGCAGCGCCGGATTATCTCGTTTGCTGCACAAGATATGCTGCGCCGTTATCTGCTAAAACTGCCCGCATTAGGCGAATACCAAACACTGCAGCGCACCGACAGTTCATATCGCCCTTAAATAGACCTCAGGCTGTATCTCTTTTAAGAAGAAATACAGCCTGTGCGTTTACACACCCAGCAAATTGCGGAATTCATCCCCAACCATCGTCGGCATAAACTCGGTGATCTCATAATCAGCTAGTTTATGCAGGTGGAAAGGATCTGCCGCCAAGATCGGTTCCAATGTCTCCATGCTTTCAGAGCGAGCCAGGATAATACCGCCTGTTCTGGGCACTTTGCGGCCGGAAGCAATAAAATGACCAGCCTCATATTGTTCTTGTAAGTAGGCTTTATGCGCATCCATATGCGCTTCAATCTGTGCAATATCGGTTTTATAAGTGATAGAAACAATGAACATAATGCACCTCCGCTCGAATAATACAGGTTAAGATTAAACCTTATTCTGTATTTAGTATCAGTCAGTTATTCGTATGATGCCACCGCTATCCACACGCCGATTATGTTTACAGCCGCTGGTTTTACAAGATGTGGTCGCGATCCGCGAAATAACGAGTGACCCTGTCTTTATTCAGGCGAGCCATCATTGCCTGATGCCAACATCAGACAACCAGTTATTGCGCTGGGCGATTGAACAGCAAAAACAACATCAGAATGGGAAGGGTTGTTGTTATGCTGTTCGTGATAGCAAAGGGAAAGCGCTGATCGGGTTAGTTACTTTACAGCAGAAAGTAACGTTGCAATCAAAAGCAGAGCGAATGGAACTGAGTTATTGGTTAAGCCCATCGTATTGGCGGCAAGGTTTAATGACCGAAGCGGTATCTTGTGTACTCAATGAATGGCAGCATAATTACCCCCAAATTACCGTGTATTCCAATTCTAATATCAACAATTTAGCCTCTATCGCTTTATTGAAGAAAATGGGAATGCAGATGGTGAATACTGAAAATAAAAATGAAACGCGGGAGTTTGTTTTAGGCGGAAAACATAAAGATTGATGACCCCGGCTATGGGGTCATCAAATAAGCAGACTTATTTTTTAGCTTCAGTTTTAGCTGGTGCGTCAGCAGCTTTAACCTGATCTTTCACAATTTCCAGCAGTTCAACTTCAAATACCAGTACAGAGTTTGGCGGAATAGTACCAGCCCCCTGTTCGCCATAAGCCAGCGCTGAAGGCAGGGTGAATTTGAATTTAGAACCAACAGGCATCAATTGCACGCCTTCAGTCCAACCTGGAATCACGTGATCCAGCGGGAATTCAGCAGGCTCTTTACGGTCGTAAGAGCTGTCGAATTTAGTGCCGTCAGGCAGCGTACCCAGATAATGCACACGAACGACATCGCTGGCTTTTGGTTTTTCACCAGTACCCATCTTCAGCACTTCATATTGCAGACCTGATTTAGTAACAGTCACGCCAGTTTTTTTCGCGTTATCTTCCAGGTATTTTTTACCTTTTTCTAAACTTGATTTGGCATCAGTTTCAGCTTTTTTAGTCGCTGCTTCGTTAACCTTTTGATCATAAGCTTTCAGCGCTTTTTCAATATCAGCGTCACTCATCTGGGCTTTTTTCGCCAGACCATCTTTCACGCCATTCATGATCATATCGTTATCTAATTTCACGCCCAAATCCTGCTGGCGGGAAAGTGTTGAATTAATATAACGGCCCATAGACAAGCCAATCGCGTAGGCGGATTGTTGTTCAAATGTTTTTAACTCAACTTTGTCGGCAACTGGTGCTTTTGGCTCATCTTTCTGACAAGCAGTCATGGATACTGCAACCGCAACCGCCAACAAAGACATCTTGATCATTTTTTGCATTATTTTCTCCACGAGAAGGATTCCGGCTCTCTGTTTATCGGTAAAGAGAGGCTGACCTAGGCAAGCGCCTTATACTAACGCCAGTTGTAAATGAACAACAGGCAAATAAAGGTAATTGTGAGAAAAATGATACGGAATATAATGCAGAGGATAAATACCAAAGAGCGTACCGATGTCACATATAAACGAGCTAAACAAACATCTGGAAGATCGGATTGAAGAACTAGAAAGCCGCTTAGCTTTCCAAGACGATACAATTGAACAACTTAACCAGGCACTTGCCATGCAACAGCAAGATATGGACAAGTTACGCCATCAGATGGGTTTGATCGCAACCCGCATGAAAGAGATGGTTGTCAGTCAAGTAGCGAGTCAAAGCGAAGAGACGCCGCCGCCGCATTACTGAGCCAAATATCCGTAATAAAACGCCAAAAATAAAAAACCGCCAGACATTCGGCGGTTTTTTATTGGCTCAGGAAAAATTACGCTTCCTGTTTGGTCCAAGTATCACGCAACGCAACGGTCAGGTTAAATACCATTTTCTCTGGTGAAGACAGTTTATTATCCACACAGAAATAACCTTCACGCTCAAACTGATAAGCAAACTCAGGCTGTGCCGTGCTCAACGATGGTTCCAGTTTAGCATGCGCCACAATACGCAGTGATTCTGGATTGATAGTGCTCAGGAAGTCTTCTGCCGCGCCCGGATTCGCAACGCTGAACAGACGATCATACAAACGCACTTCAGCATCGAGCGCGTGAGCCGCCGAGACCCAGTGGATAACGCCTTTCACTTTACGACCGTCTGCAGGGTTAGTACCCAACGTGTCGCGATCGCAAGAACAATACAGGGTGGTAATACTACCTTCCGCATCTTTTTCAACGCGTTCAGCTTTAATGATATAAGCATGACGCAGACGCACTTCTTTACCCATCACCAGACGTTTGTATTGCTTGTTGGCTTCTTCGCGGAAATCAGCACGATCAATAAAGATCTCACGACTGAACGGCACGCTGCGTTCGCCCGCTTCTGGAATATTCGGATGATTAGCAATGGTCAGGTTTTCAACCAAATCTTCCGGATAGTTTTCCAACACAACACGCAGCGGATCTAACACAGCCATGGCTCGTGGCGCACGCTCGTTCAGATCTTCACGAATGCACGACTCCAGCGAACTCATCTCCACGGTGTTGTCTTGTTTAGTGACACCGATACGATGACAAAACTCGCGGATCGCTTCTGGCGTATAACCACGACGACGCAGGCCCGATACGGTCGGCATACGTGGGTCATCCCACCCTTCCACAATACCTTCAGTCACCAGCTGGTTCAGCTTACGCTTCGACATGATGGCATATTCAAGATTCAGACGGCTGAACTCATATTGACGAGGATGACAAGGGATAGAGATGTTATCCAGCACCCAATCATACAGACGACGGTTATCCTGGAATTCCAGTGTACAGATGGAATGCGTGATGCCTTCCAAGGCGTCCGAAATACAGTGGGTAAAATCGTACATCGGATAGATGCACCATTTGTTGCCCGTCTGATGATGTTCCGCGAATTTGATACGGTAGATAACCGGATCGCGCATGACGAAAAATGAAGATGCCATATCAATTTTGGCACGCAGGCAAGCTTCACCTTCCTGGAAACCGCCATTTTTCATTTTTTCAAACAGCGCGAGGTTTTCTTCGATGCTGCGATCGCGGAACGGGCTGTTTTTACCCGGTTGCGTCAAGGTGCCACGATATTCGCGGATCTGATCAGCAGTCAGCTCGTCAACATAAGCGAGCCCTTTATTGATCAACTCAATAGCATAAGCGTACAGTTGTTCAAAATAATCCGAGGAGTAACGCACCGCGCCATTCCACTGAAAACCTAACCATTGCACATCACGCTGGATTGATTCGACATATTCCACTTCTTCTTTCGCAGGGTTGGTGTCATCGAAACGCAAGTTACAGGTGCCCTGATAATCGCGGGCAATGCCAAAATTCAGACAGATGGATTTCGCATGGCCAATATGCAAATAGCCATTAGGCTCGGGTGGAAAACGGGTTGCCACAGAGCTGTGTTTGCCGCTAGCCAGATCTTCATCAATGATCTGACGGATAAAATTGGTTGGTCGATGCTCCACTTGGGTCATCATTCACCTCAGGATAGTGATTATCTTTTTGTATACGTTAACCGAGTATCATCCATATTTATGACACTCCGCTCAATAGGTATTTACCAAATCAAAAGCTTGAATCGCTAAAGCCAACCATATTGGCTAACTATTTGTACGATAAGCATGCAAATAAGATAATTTATCGCATAAAACAAAGCCACTGCCGGAAAGCCGGACAGTGGCTAATAGAGTAAAACGAGTTCAAATTGTGTGTTTTTAGCCTGCGATAGCCGCTTTCATGGCACCCGCGACGATTTCAGCCTGAGGGCCAAGCACTACCTGCAGGTTAGTGGCATTTAATTTCACCACACCACTGGCGCCCAAGGCTTTTAATGCCTTGTCATTAACTTGTTTCATATCACGCACCGACAACCGCAAGCGAGTGATACAAGCATCAATTTGGGTCAGATTTTCTTCGCCACCCAGCGCCACCAGATAGTTGTTAGCTAACGCCTGCATATCTTTAGAAGCACCTCTAACGACTTGAACATCATCATTATCGGTTTCACGGCCTGGGGTTTTCAGATCAAACCATTTGATGGCGGTATAAAACACGGTGAAATAAATGCCACCAAACACCAGACCGATCACCAGCAGTAATGCCGGTTTGGTTGCCAGCCCCCAGTTGATCACAAAGTCAAACAAGCCTGCTGAGAAGCCGAAACCATGCAATACACCCAGATAGTTAGTGACCACCAACGATAAGCCGGTCAATACTGCATGAGCTGCATACAGTGCCGGAGCCAGGAACATGAACATGAATTCCAGCGGCTCAGTCACCCCGGTCAGGAACGCAGTCAGCGCAACCGACAACAGCAGACCACCCACCTGAGCACGACGATCTTTCGGCGCAGCCAGATACATAGCCAGTGCCGCAGCAGGTAAACCGAACATCATGATGGGGAAGAAACCAGTCATGAATACGCCAGCAGTGTGGTCACCCGCGAAGAAGCGGTTCAAGTCACCACGTGCAGCTTGAGCAGCGATATCTTTGATTACACCACCGTCAATACCCGGAACAACACCGCCAACCGATAAGGTTTTTACGACATCCGGTGCCAGACAGATGTTATGCAACGCACCCGCGACCTCATAGCTCACCTTGGTGCATTCACCAAGACCAAACCAGAAAATCGAGTTCATCACATGATGTAAACCAACCGGAATTAAGCCACGGTTCAAGACACCATAAGCAAATTCACCGATCGCACCGGAATTTGCCACCGCATGACCAAATGTATCTATGCCATGCTGAATTCCAGGCCATACCACCCCACTGATACCGGCCAGCACAAGACAGATCAAACCAGTCATGATAGGCACCAGACGCTTACCGCCAAAGAAGGCTAGATAAGCAGGTAAACTGGTCGCATGGAAACGGTTATAAGCATGACCAGCCACAATACCGGCAACGATACCGCCGAAGAACGACATATTAATGTCGGCATTAATGGTTTTTGCCGCTTCCGTTAATACCAGATAACCCGCAGCGCCAGCCAGACCTGCAGCACCGGCATCATCTTTTGACAGACCCACTGCGATACCAATTGCGAACAGCAGCGGCAACTGACCAAATATCGCGCCACCCGCTTGTGCCATAAAGGGAATGTTCAGCATATCAGCCTGACCCAGTCGCAACAGAATGGCCGCAATCGGCAGGATCGCAATCGGCAGCATAATAGCCTTACCGAGTTTTTGCGTATAACCCAGAATATTCATTTTTTCCTCCATAAGTACATTTGTGCAGCCCCACAATCATCTTAGTTCATCCAATAAACTAAGTTCTGTGATTTATGCCACACAAAGCTCATTTATGCAAAAACATTTCGGATGTTCATTGCAAATTACCGGGTGTTTATTCACAATTAAAAATAAGTAGTGAGACCTCATGGAGAAACACAAAAATGCGTATGCTGCCGTTAAAAGATAAAGCTCAGGTTGGTTTGTGGTCAGCCCGTTATATTGCCGACCGTATTAATCAGTTTGCACCAACCGCAGAACGTCCGTTCGTGTTGGGTTTGCCAACTGGCGGAACCCCGCTGGCGACCTATGAACAATTGATCAAACTCTATCAGCAAGGTGAAGTCAGCTTCGCCAACGTGATCACCTTCAATATGGATGAATATGTAGGTTTAAGCGCCGATCATCCGCAGAGTTATCACCGTTTCATGTTTGATAATTTCTTTAATCACGTCGATATTCCAAAAGAAAACATCAATATTCTGGATGGTACCGCCGCTGATCTGCTGGCAGAATGTGCCGCCTATGAAGCAAAGATCACCGCAGTGGGTGGCATTAAGCTGTTTTTTGGTGGTGTAGGCAGCGACGGCCACATTGCCTTTAATGAGCCAGCCTCTTCTTTGCGTTCTCGTACCCGTATTAAAACACTGACACAAGAAACCCTGATCGATAATGCGCGTTTCTTTAATGATGACATTAATCAAGTCCCTAAGCTGGCACTGACCGTAGGTGTAGGCACGTTGATGGATGCGGAAGAGATCCTGATCCTCGCCACCGGACACAATAAAGCGCTAGCCGTGCAAGCAGGTATTGAAGGCAGTGTGAATCATTTATGGACGATATCTGCACTGCAGCTGCATCCACGTGGCTTGCTGGTTTGTGATGAAGCCGCAACGATGGAATTAAAAGTGAAAACACTGCGTTACTTCCAGCAGTTGGAAGCAGCTGAATTAGCAAAATTTTAAGGAGAAAAACATGTACGCGCTTTGTAACAGTGTACTCCTGACAGGTTATCAACGGCTGACGGAGACAGCCGTTGTGGTTGCCGAAGGAAAAGTGGTCGCGCTGTTAACACAGGCAGAACTTCCCGCCGATCTGCCGCAACAAGATATGCAGGGTCATCTGCTCTGCCCTGGTTTTATCGATCTGCAACTGAATGGTTGCGGTGGCGTGATGTTTAATGACACGCCGGATATGGCTACGCTGGCGCATATGCAACGGACTAATCTACGCTCCGGCACTACCAGCTTTTTGCCGACACTGATCAGTGATAGCGATGAAGTCATTCAACAAGCGCTCGGTGCCACCAAACAGTTCATGCAGCAACACCAGCATCAGGTGTTAGGCATGCATCTGGAAGGGCCATATACCAACCCCAAACGGCGAGGTATTCACCCGCAAGAGCAATTACGCCAACCGTCTGACGAGATGATTACGTATCTGAGTCAGCAGGCGCCATGGCTGAAAAAAATAACCTTGGCACCGGAGCTTAATCTGGCACGGCATATTCGCCAACTCGCCGATGCTGGCGTGACGGTCAGTATTGGCCATTCTGCCGCGACCTATGAGCAAGCGATGGCGGGTTTTGACGCCGGTATTCGTTTTGCTACGCATCTGTATAACGCGATGACTGCCACTGAAAATGGCCGGACGCCTGGTATTGTCGGTGCTATTTATGACCGTGACGATATTTATACCGGTGTCGTTGCCGACGGTTTTCATGTGCACTGGGCCAATGTGCGATTAGCGAAAAAAATTCTGGGCGATCGGCTGTGTCTGGTCACTGATGCTACTGCCGCGGCAATGCCGCCAGCCGGCTTCGAAAAATTTGATTTTTGTGGTGCAGAAGTCTTTTTACGCAACGGCCGCTGCGAAGATAGTAACGGAACACTTGGTGGTTCGGCCCTGACCATGGTAGAAGGTGTGCAGTTATTGGTGGAGCAAGCGGGGTTACCGTTGGATGAAGCCATTCGAATGGCCACACTTTACCCTGCCCGCGCCATTGGTGAAGCGAGTAAACTCGGTGCAATTCAGCCCGGTTACATCGCCAACCTGACACTGCTGACAAAAGATTTTAAGATCATGGATACCATGGTTAACGGACACTGGACAAAGGATGTTGAATGAGTTCACACGGAGAACGGGTTGCCAACCATGAACTGCTAAAGCAGGTTAATGCGGCATTGGTGTATCGTTTAATTGACACCCAAGGCCCGATCTCCCGAGTGGATATCGCTCAAATCAGTGCGCTGGCACCGGCCAGCGTCACTAATATTACCCGCCAGTTACTCGAAAATGGTTTGATCAAAGAGGTCGCCCAACAAGCATCAACCGGTGGCCGCCCCGCCATATCGCTGACTACCGAACAAGCCGCTTTTTTGTTTATCTCCTGCCGCTTAGGCCGCGAGGAATTACAATGCAGCGTGATGGATCTGTCGGGTGTGATCCACCAACATACGGTGACGCCGTTACTACAACATGATGCCGAAGGCATTGTCAGCGCCTTGCAGCAAGCTATTCAACAACATCTGCAAACCGCGAAAACCAAACAACAATTTATTGCAGTCGCTATCACCATGGCCGGTTTAGTTGATCCGCAAACCGGCACAGTGCTGTATTCGCCCAATCACCAGATAGCCAATCTGGAACTGGCGCAGCGTCTGCAAAGCATCACTCAGTTACCGATTTATATCGGTAACGATACCCGTGCACTGGCCTTAGCAGAATACTATCTGGGCGCAGCAAAAGGCTGCCAAGACTTTATTTTAGTGAGTATTCATCACGGTGCTGGTTCGGGGATCGTCAGTAACGGGCAACTGCTATTGGGCAAAAATCGCAATGTCGGGGAAATTGGTCATATTCAGCTCGATCCATTTGGTGAGCAATGCCATTGCGGTAATTTTGGTTGTCTGGAAACGCTGGTCGCCAACAAAGCCATCATGGCACAAACCCGCGCCTTATTAGCGAAAGGGCACAAAAGCACACTGAACAGTGACAATCTCAGTATTGAGAAAATCTGTCAGGCAGCGATCCGAAATGATCAGGTCGCCGTACAAATCATTCGTCAGGCCGGAGAAAATTTAGGCCGGGTCTTGGCCATTCTGGTCAATCTGTTTAACCCAGAAAAGATCCTGCTGGCAGGAGAAATCGTACAAAGTGCAACTGTGCTGTTTCCGGCATTGCGGCAGCAAATTCAACGTCAGTCACTGCCGAATTTCCATCATGAGCTACATTTAGACCAAGCTCATTTTCAGGGGCAAGGCACGATGGGAGGTTACGCATTGATCAAGCGGGCGCTGCATGAAAGCGATTTATTGCAGCGAATTATGCAGCCTTGAACGAATTATCCATAGCGATCAAACAGTACAAGAAAAATACAGTTCGACGTAACATTGTTCATTGATAAAAATAATTCATCTTAAAGAAAAAAAACTCGATTTTTAAGTATGCGCGATGCTGAACATACTTCCCCGCGATGGAATAACAGAGGTACTCATACGCCATGAGCTTTGAATCAGAAAAACGTTTTAACGATCTGCAACACTTCCCACGTGGCATTCGCCGCAGCGGTAATTTTACTGTTGGTGAAAGTGATCTGCTGGAACGCCATGGGCATGCCATGATGGAACTGTACCAAGGCAAACGACTGCCAAAAGATGATGTAGAAACTGCATTTGTTGAGCGAGTAACCGCCGGTGATGCTGCGGGCAACCCGTTTGCCAAAGTCTGGTTGAAATATATCAAGGTGATCGGTCCACGCCGCGTACACCGTCTGTGCACTTCTAACGGCGACGAAGGTAGCTTCGAAACGGTAGAAGAGCCACTGGAGTAATGGATACGGATCTGCTGCGTACCTTTATTGAGGTCAGCAAAACCCGTCACTTCGGACGCGCCGCCGAGAATTTGTATCTCACACAATCGGCGGTGAGTTTCCGCATTCGCCAGCTGGAACAACAGCTGGGCGTCAGCCTTTTTGCTCGTCACCGTAACAATATTCAGTTAACCCAATCGGGTGAACATCTCCTGCCCTATGCCGAAACTATCTTGCAGACCTTGGGCCGCGCGAAACAAACCTTAGCCAAAGATGATGCCATGCAGCATCAGCTAGTGATAGGTGCGCCGCAAGCATGTTGGGAGATGGGATTACAGCAGTGGCTCGACGGCTGGTTTAGCGAGCAGCAAGATCAGGCGATGCGGTTGGAAACGGGAAACCGCGAACAACTCTGCCGACAGCTCTTAGAACGTGCACTCGATCTGGCTGTGATGACCGAACCCAGTAAAATTGATGAAGTTACCGTGCGTCAGGTTGGTGAGTTTCAGCTTTGTCTGGTGAGTCGTACACCGCGTTTAAACACCAGCATGCTAAATGAGCAAGCAGTGATCTGGCTCGACTGGAGCACTAATTTGGGCTCGGCGAACGTGCCTGCGGAATTATTGCAGCGCATGCCAACGTTACAGACCAGCTCTGTTCAGCAAGCGTTACATCATCTGCTGAAACACGGCGGTGTGGCTTATTTGCCACGGCATTTTATTGCCAGTCATTTAAAGAATGGTGAATTGCATTTTGTCGACGGTGCACAAGTGCTGCCGCGCCCCATTTATCTGGCCTACCGCAGCGGCAGTGAACAGCAACCTCAATTAGAGGCGCTGCTCAATCGTCCTTTACGTCTCGGCACACAGACCGTTTAAAGTTTTCTCTTATTCACTTTAACTGAGCTGCTGCGTAAAACCAGTCGTGGCGATAAAGTCAGATGATGAATATCGGTCTCTTTTCCTTCCACTAAGCGCATCATCTCCTGGCAACCCAAGTGACCAATTTCACGCATTGGCTGGGAAACACTACTAATGTTCATCACCTTTGCCAGCAAAGTATTATCAAACCCGACCACCAGAACCTGCTCAGGCACCTGATAACCACGCTGAAGTAATATTTCGATGACTTGTTGTGCTGCCACATCGTTAAAAGCAAAAATGGCAGAAAATGGTAATGACGGGTGCGTATCCAGATAGTCATTAAAACACTCGGCCAGTTCAATGGCGGTCAGTGCTGGTGTTTGAATAATATTTTCAGGCTCGATAGGTACTCCGAGCGCAGCCAAACGATCTCTGAACCCTCCGAATTTCTGCTCAACATCATCGACTGAGCCTAAATAACCAATCGCGGTGTGGCCCATGCTAACCAGATGTTCTGCAACCTGAGCACCACCTTCCACATGATCAACCGCTACGCTGGTTAATTCCGCCACCAGTTGTGTTAATACCACCACAGGGAACGGCAGCCTGTTCAGCGTGGCTATATGCTCAGTCGTGCGTGAACACGGCACGATAAACAAACCATCAATGTTGTACTGCTGACATGCGTTCATTAGCGTCAGCTCACGTTGAACATCACCGCGAGAGTTAAATACCAATAACGCCCGCCCAAGGTGCTGGGCCTCCTGCTCAACAATATCCAACAATTCAGCAAAATAAGGGTTCGCCAAAGTAGGCAAAATAATGGCGAACAACGGTGTTTTTTCCACCCGCTTGCGCCCACCGCCGAGCGGCTGGTTATAAACATAACCCAGCTCTTTCACTACGGCACGCACGTGTGCTGCTGTATCAGGTGATACTTTATCTGAGTTATTCAGCACGCGGGAAATTGTGGCAATGGATACCCCCGCTACCTGAGCGACATCTCTTATTGTTGTCATTGACGTTCCATTAATTTTTGCATTTCCGGTTGTTATGTTTGTGGTAAAGCCAAAGTATGCCAATGTGCATTATTCACGGTTACTGCACCGCTAGTCACTTCCGCACTGAACAAGTGACTCGGCCCTTGTTCGGGAAACGCCAGATTCGTCACAGCATAACACCCATCATCCAGCAGTAATTCCACCGAACTACGATCCAGCAATAAATCGAGTGAAATCTTTCGGTTAGCACCTAATTCAACCGTGTAATCATGAGGAAACTGTTGTTCATATGTCTCATCACCACGAGCAGAAAAACGCTGACAACGTAGCGTTAAAGCGCCATTTTGATTGGTCAGTATAAGTTGTGTGCCCTGCAACGGCGTCAGTGACACGGAGCTATTATCATCCAGAGTGACATTCAACGTTAAACGAGCAGCCGCTTCCCATTCGGTTTTTAGCAGTGATGCTGAAGCAGTATAGGTTTTATCGGCTAACGATTGTGTTGTGGCATGCGCCGCATCAAGTTCACGAATAAAGGCATGGTGTAATCGCAACCCTTCATTCGTCGGTTTCAGAGTGAGCTCCTGCGGCATGCTCATCGCCGAACGCCAGCTTTGCGTTGGCGTATGGTTGGCATAGGGCCAGCAACTCATCCACGCCAATGCGATACGGCGACCATCACTTTGCGGAATATCGGCCCAGGTCTGTGTTGCATAGAAATCACGGCCATGATCCAGCCATAACACGGTTTCCAGTGTGTGATCATCGATAAAACGCTCGCCATCAAACTGACCAACAAAATATTGTGTGCCCGAGCCGCCCGCATAGGCTTCACGCTGTACACCGACAATCAAGATCCAACGGATTTCCGTACTGCCTTCTATTTTGATTTCAAACAGATCGGGACATTCCCACGCGCGTTCATCATGCGCGCCATGCCCATCACCGAATGATGAGCTGAATTGCCAGTTTTTAGCATCGATAGAACGATAGATACTGACTTGCTGACCAGTTGTCACCACCATGATCCAATGCTGGCTTGGGGAGTGCCAGAACACTTTGGGATCGCGGAAATCTTGTAAGCCAGGGTTTGCAATGACCGGATTGCCGCTGTATTTAGTCCAATGGCGGCCATTGTCATGGCTGTATGCTAAGCCTTGCGATTGCGGAAAATCGACATCATCCGGACGTTTTTCTGCGGCAATGGTGTAATACGCCAGCAGGCCATCTTTGCCATCAAATAAACCGGATTTATCGCCGTAGTCCACAGCTGCAGTGCCGGAAAAACACATCCCCAACGCATCGGGTGCTAATGCGATCGGTAGATGCGTCCAGGACAATAGATCGGTGCTGACCGCATGGCCCCAGTGCATTGGCCCCCATACGCTATCGCAGGGGTAATATTGATAAAACAGATGGTATTCACCGTCTTTGTAAACTAATCCATTGGGGTCATTCAACCAGCCAAAAGCAGGCGTAAAATGCAGCAATGGACGGTAATGTTTTTCGGCTAACATGACAGCTCCTAATTGCTGATGTAACAAAATAGTTTCATCAGCAATAAATTAAGAAAGCGACTTATAGCTAAAAAATATACGCTTTAAGCGTGAAATACCGCAAACATATAGTGAAAATGTTATGTAAAACATGTTGTAACAAATAAATTTTGTTACAGAAGGGCCGACAACTGAATCGAATCTAAAACCCGCTCAGTTTGCAGCCCAATAATGTTTAATGCGCCATGCTGATAAATAGCATAACTCGGCTCAGCGCCATTACGCGGAAACGTGATCGAACCGGGGTTGATCCGGCAGATACCTTTAGCATCTTGCTCAATACCGGCAACATGCGAGTGTCCACTCAACAGTACATCACCCGCTACCAAGGGCAAGGCTTCGACTTCATACAAATGTCCGTGCGTCATGAACCAGCGGCGAGAATCAAATAACAGCTGGTTATGCGGCGCTAAGCAAGGAAATTGCAGTAACATCTGGTCAACTTCACTATCGCAATTCCCTCTTACTGCAATGATCTTTTCCCGTAACTCGTTAAGTGCTTCAGCGACTAATGGCGGTGCATAACCTTCCGGCACTGGGTTACGAGGCCCATGGTTCAAAATATCGCCCAGTACCAGATAATAATCTGGTGCAAATTGCTGGGCATGATCCAGTGTTTTTTGCAGTGCGGGAAAGCAGCCGTGAATATCTGAAATGATGGCAAAAGAAAGCATGACAGGCACCTCATCACTAGGCAGGGAAATGCATTATAGGCGCCTTAAAGCAGCGCGCCCAGCAAAGCCGGACGCGTTTTGGGGATTAATTTTTCTGGATAAAACCAATCAAACCTTCGGGTTGCCATTCGTAGTACATTTCACTGCGCTGACCGCAGCAACTGCCACTGCAACCACCGGCAGAGACTTTGCGTACCCGTCCTTTGCGCATCCAGACTCCAATCATGGCATCAATAGCATCTTCGGAGGTTTGGAACTGTCGGGCCAGTTCGCGCCCGGTCATTCGTTGTTGTTGTTGAAGACAATCGGCGATATCACGCAAGATCATATCAATACCCTCTTGTTCAGCAGAATATCGCCGCGACGGCGTAAGCCTAATGTCAGCAACAAGAACCCGCCAACGTAGAACAGGATCCAGAACAGACTGGTGATCGGATGACTGCTGAATGTCGTGACCTGAAAGTAAAGTGTCGACGCCGCAAAGGCCAACAAGTTACACCACATCGCCACAAAGATAGCCCAGTTACGACCTGATTCGCGGAACAAAGCGCCCATCGCAGCAGAACATGGCATATAGAGCAGCACGAATAACAGGTAAGCAAATGCGCCTGCCGCACCGGCAAAATGCAGCTGCATATTGGCGTAGATAGAAACATCCACTTCCTGACTTTCAGCTGCTGACTGCTGATCAGTAACATCACCGATGTCGAGACCAGCCGGGTCTTTAACATTGATATCCGCCAGATTTGCCGGAATAGTCGCTGCGGCTTCCGTTACTTTGTCCCACAAGCTGAATTCAGTTGCATCATCTTCACTGCCTGCGTCTGATTGATACAGAGTATTCAGTGTACCCACGACCGCTTCTTTCGCAAAAATACCGGTAATGATACCTACTGTTGCCTGCCAGTTATCTTGTTTGACGCCCAGCGGTGACAGCACGGGGGTAATTTGTTGCGCCGCGACCGCCAACAGGGATTTACCGTTATTCTGGTTCCCGAATGAACCGTCAGTGCCCATCGAGTTAAAGACACTCAATATAGCGACCACCACGACAATGACCTTGCCCGCCCCCAGCATGAATATTTTCAGTTTTTGCCAGGTTTTTAGGAAGATGTAGTTTAGGCGTGGTAACTCATAATCCGGCATCTCCATAATGGACGATTCACTTTTGCCCGGCAGGATCGTGTTACGCAACACCAATCCGGTGAATATCGCAGCCAAAATACCCAGCAAATAGAGTGCAAATACCACGTTCTGGCCGGATTGCGGGAAGAACGCCACCGCAAACAACGCATACACCGGTAAACGGGCACCACAAGACATAAACGGTGCCATGGCATTGGTCAGCATACGTTCACGTTCTGAATTTAATGTACGGGTCGCCATGAAAGCCGGTACTGAACAACCAAAGCCCATCAGCATCGGCACAAACGCTTTACCGGGTAAGCCCAGATAACGCATTAACCGATCGACCACGAACGCAGCTCGCGCCAGATAACCCGACGCTTCCAGTGCCGCCAAAAACATATACAGGAAACCAATCACCGGAATGAAAGTCGCAACGGTTTGAATACCGGTACCAAAACCATCAGACACCAGCGCTATCACCCATTCTGGCAGACCAATATGTTCAAATAAGACTCGCGAACCTTCGACAAAAATGCCGCCCGCCAGAATGTCGAAAAAGTCGATAAACGCACTACCGAGGTTGATCGCAAACAGGAACATCAGATACATCATGCCAAGGAACACCGGTAAACCTAACCAGCGATTCAGCAACAAATTATCCAGTTGTTCGCTGCGTTTCTGGCTCAGTTTGCCATGCTGACGCAATGCCGGACGACATTCGCTATACACATAGCTGAAACGCGCATCGGCCAGTAACAAATCCAAATCGTGCTCTTTTTGCAGTTGTGCAATTTGCTGCTTAGCAGAGACAGTAAGTTGCCCCGCCATGGACTCCTCCACCACCGGATCTTGTTCCAGCAGGCGTAAAGCACAACCCCGGCCAGACAAATGTGGGTGTGACAATTTCGGCTCAATCTGGTTTATCAGTGCGTCAACATCTTCGCCATAACTCAGACTTAGCGCTTCAGTAGCATGAGTTTGCTCAATTAAGGCAGGTAAAATCGCTTTAAACGAAAGCACTTCATTACGGTTATGCGCCGACAATGCCACCACCGGACAGCCCAGTTTTTCGCTTAACAGATTCGTATCAATCGACTGGTTACGGCGTTTCAATACATCGTATTTATTCAGCACCACCAGCACTGGTAAACCTAATTCCCGCAACTGCAATGTCAGCAACAGAGAACGCTCCAGACTGCTGGAATCAACCACGTTGATCACCAGATCCGGTTTATTGTTCATGACATAACGAAAGGCAATTTGCTCATCAATCGAGCTGTCACGGCTTTCCAGCGCGTAGATCCCCGGCAGATCGACCAATTCATAAGCATAATCTTCAAACTGGAATTGGCCGGTCTTCTTATCGACCGTCACGCCACTCCAGTTACCAACCTGCTGATTAGCGCCGGTTAGCGCATTAAACAGTGATGTTTTCCCGCTATTCGGGTTACCCACGGTGACGATATGATGACTCATACTGCTTGCACCTCGATTAAGCGCGCTAAGGCGGTCTGAATGGAAAGTGTGATGCTGGATGTCGCGATTTGTAGTGGATCACCCAATGGTGCCTGCCGAATAAAACGGATCTCTGAAGATGGTAATAACCCCATCGCCATTAGTTTGCGTTTCACCGCAGGTTCGAGTTGCGCCAGACTCACGATGCGAGCCGTTTCACCCGGCTTTAATTCTGACATTAGCATTCTGCACCACCAGTTATTGATAATCGTTATCACTAAGATTCAGTTTAATGATAATCCCGCCAAAATAAAGTGGTTTTGTGAGGAAAACACACTTTCCCAGTGAAATAAATCCTTCAAAAATTATGCCATTACAATACTTACACAGCAGCGCAACAGTTACGTAACAACAGTAAGGAAATTAAAACAGAGAAAGCTGAGTATTGACGATTTGATCGAACTGCAGATGGATGTGCGGCAGGATAGCGTCGGCCACCGGCTTGAGTTGTTTATCAATATAGTGCTGATAATCGAGCGGATGCTGCTGATACGCCACCGGCTCGGGGCCTTGCGTGGTGATCACATATTCGATCCAGCCTTTGTGCTGGTAACGGGGAGGCAAACCGCGTTGACGACGGATCTCATCCGCCAAACGCGCGGCTTTTACATGCGGAGGTTGTGTTTTGTCGTAATCGTTGAGTTTACGACGTAAGCGTTTGCGATAAACCAGACATTCGTCTAATTCACCACGCTGAGTTTTCTCAATCGTGTCACGGATAAATTCGCGTGGATCTTGCTCTTGAAAAATACGCTCATACAATCCGGTCTGGAATATTTTTGCCAGTTCCGTCCAATCGGATCGCACTGTTTCCATACCTTTAAAGATGAGCTTATCTCCTCCATTTTCATGACAAAGACCAGCGTAACGTTTTTTACTGCCCAATTCAGTGCCGCGTAAGGTCGGCATCAAAAAGCGGTGATAATGTCGTTCAAATTGCAACTCTAAACACGACTCAAGCTGAAATTCCTGCTGGAGCTTTTCTTTCCACCACAGATTTATCTTCTGTACTAACTCTTTCCCCATTTGTTGCGCTTTTTCTGCGCTCACCCGGTTTTTCAGCCAGACAAAAATAGAGTCGGTATCGCCATAAATGACGGTATAGCCGTGTGACTCAATAAAAATGCGCGATTCCTGCATGATCCAATGTCCGCGCATGGTAATACCAGACGCCAAACGGGGATCAAAGAACCGACAGCCGACCGACCCCATCACACCATAAAAGGCATTCATCAGGATCTTGATTGCCTGTGAACGCGGCTGATCATGCTCGGTTTTCGCTTGTTCCCGCGCTTGCCACAGATGATCAATTAATCCTGGCAAAATATGGTGCTTTCGGGAAAAACGCCCGCCAACATAACCGGGGATGGTTTCGGCTTCCGGCTCTTGTAAACCATGCACCAGTGCCAGCGGATCAATATGAAATGTGCGAATGATGCTGGGATACAGACTCTTAAAATCGAGCACTAATACATCATGGTAAAAACCAGGCAGTGAATTCATCACATAACCGCCAGGTGACGTTGCGATTGCACCGTGCGGTAAATTTGGTGCGACAAAACCAGCTTGATGTAAACGAGGGATATACAGATTAGTAAACGCAGCAACCGAACCACCGTAGCGATCGAGTTCCAACCCGGTTAACTGGCTACGCAAACAGAGAAACGAGAGTAGATGACACTTATCAAAAATCTCGATCACCAACCGGCAATCTTCCAGATTGTAATGCGCTAAAGCCGGTTTATCGTGATGAAACAGACGTGAGATTTCAGCGATACGATCATCCGGGTCGTGGATCGCTTTCCCGCGCCCCAGCAGTTCCTGCGCAACATACTCCAACCCAAACCGATCAAAGCGGAACGTGGCTGATTTCAGAGCATCAATACCATCAATCACCATTCGGCCCGGTAAAATCAACTGGCCTTGCTGATCATCCATGCGTGACGGGCGCCAGCGCATCAGACTCTGCCCACGCCCCCAACGCAGAGGGTATTTATGAAATTCGGCCCGACGTAACAACAGCCGGAAATCGAAATTCACCACATTCCAGCCAATGATGATATCGGGATCATGACGCAGCAACCAACGCTCCAGCGCCAGCAGCAGCGAGTATTCGTTATGCACCCATTCGATGTTCATGTCAGATGGTTCGGCGGTGCCGACCATGATCACCGTCACAATCTCACGGCCATCCGGTTCTCGCAGCAACAGAGCCACAGAATAGAGCTCACCATCCATCGCGCATTCAACATCGAGTGATAACACGCGAAAATGTGGCATCACTTCGGCCGGTTCAAGTTCGGTGAGTGTTACCTCCCGATAGCCAGCCCGTTGCCGATAATGACCACTGAAGCGCATGCCCGCCGTAATAAATCGCTGCATCAGGCAGACATCCGCAAAGCGCAGATCGCTTTCATAGATGGTCAGTTGATGCAAATGCAGTAACTCAACCGCGCGGTGATAAGCCGATAACGTTGGAAAACAGCAGGCTAATACCGGTTCTTGCTGAAAGGTGTTTAAGGTTGTGGTGCGCAGGCGACCATGCAGATGATGCTGGCGGAATAGCTCTAAAGCACGCTCTTTGTCGCGCAAAGGCAGGTAAAAACTCAGCTGTTCACCAGCCAGAATTAAGCGAACCGGGCCATCTTCCGTCGCCAGCCAGTATTCTACTTGAGCTTGATCTGCCACATCCCGGCTTTGCCGGGTCAGCAGAAACCCCATCTGGCGGGCGATAAACATCAGTGATTATTTTTTCCCATAACCGGATTGTTTCAGGGTAAATCCTGTGTCGTTGCTCCAGGCATCCAGACCACTGCGGTTATTACCGGCGATCAGGCTGGCAGCAAGGCTCGGGCTGTTAAACAGATAATCATCAGTAAATAAATAGCAGTTATTAGTGCGTACCAACACACCTTTCACTAATAAGTTATTACGCAGATCAATCACCGCTTGCCGCAATGAACCAGCCTGCTCCAAAGTTGCCGTGGAGCCTTGGGCAATCATAAAACCCGGTTTATAACGCTGCCCTACCGGGTAACCGCTGGCTTCGGCATCTTTAACCAGAAAACGATACATTTCCCGCTCACCGGGTTTGTTGCTCATCAACGCTTTTTGCAGGGTCATTAATTCATCAAAAATATCGATCGGCACCACAGCCGCCACCCGATGGCCCTGACTATCGACGATAAAATTGACCTGTTTGTTCAACATCCGTGACTCCCCCTGTTTTCTATTGTTATCCTGCTGATCTAATACCTGTTTTTTGGTAGGAACTACAACATTTTAATGAAATATTTGGGTGATTCTGCGAATCCTTCGCGTACATAAAAACGATGGGCATCAACTCGGCGCTGATGGCAATGCACTTCCATCCGATCACAGCGCTGCTCTCTGGCATACTCTTCTGCCTGCTGTAACAACGCATTACCAACGCCATGACTGCGCACTGTTTCATCAATACAAAAATAGCTGATACGGGCAAAATCACCGGCTAACGCAAGCTGTGGAATAATATGCAGCGATAAAAAACCAACCACTTGTTGATTTATTTCTGCGACCCAGCAAGCCGCCGCTGCGTCGTTGGCTATGGCGTTGAGCTTACTGGCCATAAAATCTGCGGTACCGGGATAACCCAGTTGCGTTAATAAATCAGCTAACGCAGACGCATCATTAGTGATTGCTTGGCGACAAAAGCAATTGTCTGACATGCACCCCCACCTCTGGCAATGAATAAAACAAGGCGCTGTAACCCACATCAGGGGCCAGATTGGTATGTGGCGTCGTGATGGCTAACACGGTTAACCCGGCATCGTGCGCACTACGAATACCGGTCGCCGAATCTTCCAATGCCAGACACTCCCCGGCAGAAAGATTCAATCGCTTAAGTGCGGTTAAATAAGGTTCTGGATGTGGTTTGGCATTTTGTACATCATCACGGGTAATGATCAGCGGGAAGAAATCGCGCCAGCCCAGACTATCCAGCACCGGTTCGATTTCCTTCCGATATGAGCCGGTGACTAAGGCAACCGCCAGTTCGCTTTGTTGCATATCACGAAGTAATTCATGCGCACCGGGCATAGGCGTCGGCAATTCAGTTTCTAATAAAGAGAGAAAACGCGCGGTTTTCTGCGCCATCAGTTGCTCTGTCGCAATGGGTAATTGGTAATCCTGAATCAATGTTTTAGCCGTCGCATAGGTTGAGACACCGGAAAACTGCGCCATGTATCGGCTCTTTTCCAGTGAACAACCAAAAGGCTGCAATTCCGCTTGCCATGCGGCATAATGTAAATGCTCTGAGTCCACGAGCGTGCCATCAAAATCAAAACAAATTGCCCTGACCATTCATCTCTCCTCTTTATTTATTATTTATTTCCCGCTATTTATTTCACCCTTTATTTCATGCTGCACCAAAATACATAAAAAATCACAATTTCTGCTTATTTATACTTGATGCGAGTGGGGTTTTTCACCATCATAGCGCTACTTTTGTAGTTAGGACATTACCGACTATGGTACGTGAAAGAGATGCAATGCTGGTGCATGCGTTCCGTCATTCAACACCGTATGTAAACCACCACCGTGGTTCTACCTTCGTGATCATGTTGAGTGGTGAAACGGTTGCTGATGAAAACTTTTCCTCGCTGATCGCAGATATCGCGCTGCTACAAAGTCTGGGGATCAGGCTGGTATTGGTTTTTGGTGCGCGTCCGCAAATTGATGCAGCCCTGATTCAGGATAATATTCCTCTGCGCTTTCATAAGCATGTTCGCGTCACTGATGATGAAACATTCAGCGTAATCAAACAAGTCTGCGGCGGCATGCAGATGGATATCATGGCAAAAATGTCGATGGGTCTGATCAATACCCCGATGGCCGGTGCCCATCTGAACGTGGTCAGTGGTAACTTCGTGACCTCGCAACCGCTGGGTGTCGACGAAGGTGTTGACTATTTCCATGGTGGCCGTGTGCGCCGTGTGGATGCTGATGGCATTAAACGTCAGTTAGACATGCAAAATATTGTCTTGATCTCTCCACTCGGTTTTTCTGTGACTGGCGAAAGCTTCAGTGTCAGCTCAGAAGAAGTGGCCTCGAAAGTCGCGATTGCCCTTAATGCCAATAAACTGATTTCATTCTGTTCTCATCAGGGTGTTATCAACGAAAAAGGCGAAGTAGTACCTGAATTGTTCCCAGAACAAGCAGAAGAGTATTTAACTCGTCTGGAAGAACTTGGCGATGACAGCTCAGGCACAGCGCGTTATTTCCGTTCCGCGATTGCTGCTTGTCGTGGTGGTGTGCCTCGCAGCCATCTGGTCAGTTACCGGGAAGATGGCGCGCTGGTACAAGAACTGTTTACCCGCGATGGTATCGGTACGCAGATTGTACGTCACAGTGCGGAACAAGCCCGTCAGGCCACCATTGATGACATCGGCGGTATTTTGGATCTGATCCGTCCGTTGGAAGCGGAAGGTATTCTGGTTAAGCGTTCCCGCGAACAGCTGGAAATGCAGATCGACAACTTCTTCATTATTGAACGCGACGGCATGATCATCTCTTGTGCGGCGTTATATCCGTTTAAAGAAGAAGCGATGGCGGAAATGGCGTGTGTGGCAGTACATCCGGAATACCGTAGCTCCAACCGTGGTGATCGCATGGTGTCACAGATCGAAGATTTGGCCCGCTCGAAGAATATCAAAAAGCTGTTTGTGCTGACGACGCGTTCTATCCACTGGTTCCGTGAACGTGGTTTTGAGCCAGTTGAAGTGAGTGCCTTACCGATGGAAAAACAGCGCCTGTATAACTACCAGCGTCGTTCTAAAATTCTGATGAAAGATCTGTAAGAAAGTAAAAGAAGCAAAAAAAGACGGGGCCGCAAAATGGTCGGCCCCGGTTTGGCAATGGAGATTTCTGGTTTCCACGGAGCGCAATCTACCAACTTGCCCCATAGTGGTTCGTGTCTGTCGTCACATTTTGTTGCATTCGTTACCAGCTATTAACATAAAGTTAAACCTTCATCACATTTCATCACCGCAAAAAGCACTGAAATCATTCAATATTTAGTTTTGTTTACCTCGGATCGAGCGGTAACTATTCCCCTTTTTGGTGATCGCCTGTTACAATAAGCGCGCAAATGCATAAATTTGCACCCCATCCAACACAGCGCAGATCCGCATAGCTTTGCTATCTGCTGCTACGTTAAATGGGGCCAGAAGAGGAGCGTTACCCAGGTCGCTGACAACAGGTGCCAAAAACCGTTGAAGGTCAGTCAGGGGGAGTAACGCCGAGATAAGCATCATCTTTGGCGATGGTGGTTGTCGGCTGCGGGGGCTGAATCCTCCGGGCTGTCACCTGAGGGTGGAGCGCTTCTGGCTGGAAAGAATTCCCTTCCTGCCGCACAAGTTGCACCTTCGTTGTATCAGTTTGTTATACCTGCTTATTCAAGGAGAGCCCGTGAGCAAGGTTACTGTTGCTAAATTTGGTGGCACAAGTGTCGCCGATGCCGAAGCCATGCGCCGTTGCGCAGCCATCGTTACCCAAACTGCAAACACCCGAGTTGTGGTGTTGAGCGCCAGCTCTGGTGTAACCAACCTGCTGGTTGATCTGGCACGCGGAACCTTATCTGCTGCCGAGCAGGAAATTCATCTTAAAAAACTCAAATCGATTCAGGACAATATTCTGAATGAATTGGGTAACCCTGCCCCACTGCGTCAAACCATTGATGGGATCTTAAAAGAGATCGCCGATATGGCCCGTCAGGCGACTCAGAACAGCGATGCTGCACTGGAAGATCGTTTAGTGGCGCAAGGCGAGCTGATGTCGACTCGTTTGTTCACCGAGATGATGAACCATCTTGGCTACAAAGCGGTGTGGTTTGATGTGCGTAAAGTGATGCGCACTGACAGCCGTTTTGGCCGCGCCACACCAGCGATTGAAGCGATCCATAATCTGGCACAGCAGGAAATGGCTGGGCTGCTGAAAGATCATATCGTGATCACTCAAGGTTTCATCGGCGCCAACGCGGATGGTCAAACTACCACGCTGGGCCGTGGCGGTAGCGATTTCAGTGCCGCCCTGCTGGCAGAAGCACTGGGTGTGGATGAACTGGAAATCTGGACTGACGTACCAGGCATCTACACTACCGATCCTCGTTTGGTGAAAGAAGCGCACCCGATCCCAGAGATCTCTTTCTCTGAAGCGGCGGAAATGGCAACTTTCGGTGCTAAAGTGCTGCATCCGGCGACCTTGCAGCCAGCCGTGCGTAAAGGGATTCCGGTATTTGTTGGCTCAAGTAAAGATCCTGTGGCTGGCGGCACCTGGGTACGTGACACCACAGAATCTAACCCACTGTTCCGCGCGGTAGCGCTGCGTCGTAACCAGATATTGTTAACACTGCACAGCCCGAACATGCTGCATGCCTGCGGCTTTTTGGCACAAGTATTCACCATTCTGGCCAAACACGGCATCTCGGTTGATCTGATCACCACCTCTGAAGTTAGTGTTGCCATCACGCTGGATCAAACCGGCAGCTCATCCACTGGTCGTTCAGTATTGAATGACGGTGTATTAGATGAACTGAATGCGTTCTGTAAAGTGAAAGTGGAAACCGATCTGGCACTGGTTGCGCTGATTGGTAACCGCATGAGCGAAGTGAATGGCGTGGGTACACAAGTTTTCGATGCGGTCAGCGAGCATAACGTGCGCATGATCTGCTACGGTGCCAGCACCCACAACCTCTGCTTCCTGGTGCCAGAGTCTGATGCGTCACTGGTGGTGCAGAAACTGCATCAACGTTTACTGGGAAAATAGATTTTCCTGCTTGAATTAAAAAGGCGTCGTTATGACGCCTTTCTTCTTTTTATCAGATGGCTTTACAGCCACCAGCGCATCAAGCCAAACGCCAATAAGCCGCAACCGATCACAATCAACTGCTGACGACATTTCAAGGCGACGACAAAAGCCACCAAGGCGGCGATCAGATACGGATTCTGCGCATTCAGCTGCACCGCTCCGTCATGGATCAGCGTGGTTTGCGCGATAATCGCACTTAATACGGCAATCGGCACATAGTTAAACGCCCGCTCCAGCCACTCCGGAAACACCATTTTTCCTGCCAGTAATAAGGGTAAATAACGCGGCAGAAAGGTCACCAGCATCATGCCAATGATCAGTGTCCAATGATTCATTTCTTCATCCCTTTTTCCAGCACCATACCGGTGAGCACGGCCAATAAAGAGGCAATCATCAAACCGCTTTGGTTCGGCCAATCACGCATGAAAATACTGCAGACTACGGCAACAGCGGCACAGGCCCATTGCGGAAATTTTTTCAGTGCCGGCACTACGATGCTGATAAATGCCACCACCATCGCGACATCCAGCCCCCATGAAGTCATATTGGGCAGTTGTTTACCAACCGTTACACCGACCAGCGTACACAGTGCCCAGTTGGAATACATAAACAGAGCAGAACCGAGGTAATACCAGACCAATTCGCCACGCTGCACTTCGCTTTGTAGACGTTGACTGACCACAGCAAAGGTTTCATCGGTTAGCCAGAATGCCATCAATGTGCGGCGCGGCAGCGAAATATCACGCACATGCGGCATTAACGTGGCGGCATATAACATGTGCCGCAGATTAACGATAAACACCGTCAGACAGATGATCGGTAATGCGGTTGCCGAAGCTAGTAAAGTTACCGCGATAAATTGAGAGGCACCGGCATAAACCAGCAATGACATGCCCAGCACAGACCACAGGCTCAACCCATTATCAATTGCCAGTGCGCCATACAGCACACCAAACGGGGCAGCGGCAACCACCAGCGGCAAGGTATCAATCCACCCCTTCCGAAATAAATTCCATTTTGAATAAGACATTACGTTTTTACTGACGCCCGATAAGAATGCACTTATGCTATCACTCATCGTGATCTCGGTATAACCCACTTCATCATGCAAATTATTCAATGTAGTTATGAGCGGCATGCGGCTGCTATCCTCGCCATCTTTAACGATGCCATTTTGCATTCCACTGCGCTGTATGATTATCAGGCTCGAACCATGGATAACATGGTGTCATGGTTTAAAAACAAAGAACTCGGCCATTATCCGGTGATTGGGGTTGAAAGCGAGTCGGGTGAACTGATGGGTTTTGCCAGCTACGGCAGTTTCCGCGCCTATCCAGCCAACAAATACACGCTGGAACATTCGGTGTATGTGGCGGCACCATTTCGCGGACAAGGTATTGCGCAAACACTGATGCAACGTCTGATTGAACTGGCACAAGAGCAAAACTACCACACGCTGATTGGCAGCATTGATGCCAGCAATCAGGGCAGTATCGCGTTGCACGAAAAACTGGGCTTTGTGCATGCCGGTACGATTCGGCATGCTGGCTTTAAGTTTGGCGAATGGCTCGATCTGGCCTTTTACCAGCTACTACTGCCTACGCCATTGAGACCGATTGACGGCTGATCATCTCACAACGGGCTGCTGCTCTTACGATATTCACTCGGGCTGACCCCGACGCGCTTCTTAAAAACGCGGGAAAAGTAGAGCTGGTCGTCATAACCGGTTTGCTGACCGATGACAGCAACCGGCAATGGCGTAGTTTGCAGCAGCAGTTTGGCACGGATGATGCGCTGATCTTCGCGCCAGCGCACGATGCTGACCCCTACCTGTTCACGAAACAGATGCGCTAATCGTGACGGCGATAAAAACACCTGCTCGGCTAACTCTTCTATCGACACTTCCGCCGAAAGCGACGCACTTAAAATCTGACACGCTTCGAGAATGCGGTGATCCATCGGTGCATGATCGGCCAATGACGACACTTCGTAGCAGCGGATCAACAATCGCTCCAGCAGGTTCATGGCCAGCTGTTCCGACATCGGGCGGATCTCTTTGTGCGTCTCTTCGATGTTCAGAAACAGGCTATCGAACTCATTGGCTAATTGCTCATCGGCCAGTTTGATGTGCCCGACCCGTTCCACCTCATGCGGCCAGCGCAGCCAGTCGGCCCAATAGGCACGCGGACGGAAATAAACCCAGCGGTGATACCATTCGTTACTGTCATCAGCACGACCGTAGTAGTGCACCGCTTCGGGAGGAAACAACAACAGATCGCCCGGTTCAACAATGAATTCATGCTCACCGGAAAAGATCTTGCCCCGCCCTTTGACCGTCAGGTTCATGATGTAACCTTTCATGCCATTCGGACGATCAATGATGAAATCGAGCACACTACCTTTTTCAATCGGCGTCATGCCCGACACCAGAAATACGTCAAATGCATAACCCGGCAGCAACGGATTCAGTTGTTTAGGTTTGTCTTTTTGCATGGTGGACATCGCAGAGAAGAGCTTCTCGGTAAAAAAATCAGCTTTATGCATTGTATTCAGCCACCACTAATTTGCTGCGTAGATCGGGGAAAATTCCATCAGGTAATTGAGTTCCATCACACTTATCAATTACGCCTGTGTAAACGTTATCATTTTGCCAGCCTGACCATTTCATAAGTGATATGACCGCAAAACATCATCCATACTGTGCGCGATACCGGTCAGTTCATTGGCCAGCTTCTGGCAGGATGCAGCCGAACTGCTATTCTCATTCGCCTGTTGCGCCACTGTTTCGACCTGTTGCGCAATAACATCCGTTGCTTGCCCCTGTTCACGAATGGCATGAGAAATATCCTGTACTAATGCTTCACTATCACCAGCCACACTACAGATATCATTCATTTTCTGACTCGCTTCACCCGCACTGCTGACACCGGCTTCAACCTTGAGAACAGCTTCCTGCATCAGATGCACCGCACTGGCTGACAGATTTTGCACATTATTAATAATGCCGCTGATCTCCTGCGTTGCCGATGCCGTGCGCGCTGCCAAATTTCGCACCTCATCTGCCACGACTGCAAAACCACGCCCCATTTCACCAGCCCGAGCAGCCTCAATGGCCGCATTGAGTGCTAACAAATTGGTCTGTGCCGCAACATCACTGATGACATTAATGACGGAAGCAATGGTCCGGTTTTGGTTTTCCAGATTATGTAATTCTTTTGCCGCTTCGCTGACCGCAGCAGAAATGGCATGAATATCGGCGACGGTATTGGCAATCACTGCCAGCCCTTGTGTTGCCTGTTCACCGGCTTCATGCGAGCGATCGCTGGCGCCCTGTGCCTGATCGGCAACGTGATTAATGCTGACGGTCATCTGGCTGGAAGAGGTTTGTTGTATGCCTGCCGTGTTGGAAACACCGCTGGCGGCATCTAACAATCGATCGGAAATAGAGGTGACCTGTTGAATACCATGCTGAAACTGGCCAGCACCACGACAATGCTCAGGATCAACTGACTTAATGCATTGTCATAAGCCGCCCCCGCCCGCTGGCTACTGGTTTGCACTTGCTGATGATTTTGTGCGGTGGCTTGATCTAATAATGTGGTAACCCGATCCCCCTGTTCCGTCAGAGCGATCATCAATTCCTGGGCTTTACTGTTTTGATATTTACGCGATAGTGTTATCACTTCATCGGAAGCGGTGAGATAACTGAGCAATAATTTTTCCGTTTGCGCATACGCCTTATTTTCTTCCGGTGTCAGTAAGGCTTTGTAGCTTTGTAAGCTCTGCTTGAGCTGCTGTTGTTTGGCTTGAATGCGTTCATCCAGCACTTTTTTCTCGTCGCCATCGAATGACAGTGCATGTCGGTTAACCAGCAGACGCAGATCTAAAAATGCGGTGTTGATGTTTTTCAACTGTTCAATACCGGGAATGGTTTTGTCGCTCAGCGAGCGGATCTCGGTATTCAGTACCGACAAGCGCCCCAGTGCAACACCACCGACAGCCAGTGCAGAGATAAACCCGTCATGGTGAAGATGATGATTTTAGTGCGCACGACATTCACACCCGCCAAACGCGAGGCTTCTTCGTTACCGCCCATCGACAGCGTGTTGCGACCAAAGGTGGTTTTATTCAGTAGCAAACCAAAGATCACGAAACAAACTGCGGTGATCCAAACTGGGGTTGGAATACCGAACATGGCGGAGTTACCGATATCAAAGAAGCTCTCTTCCACGATCCCCACGGCTTTACCATCAGAGATGATGTAACCCATACCGCGCGCCATTTGCATGGTCGCCAGTGTGGTGATCAGGGCGTTGATCTTGAACTTCGCCACCACGATGCCGTTAACCAGACCGAATAACACGCCAACACCTAAGCCCGCCAATACACCCATAGTGATACTTTCAGTGGCATTAATAGCGACCGCGCAGGTGACACCGGAACAGGCCACGATAGAGCCGACCGACATATCAAACTCGCCAGCAGCCAGACAGAACAGCATGCCACAGGCGACCATGCCACTGCCAGCCCCAACCCTTTCATATTGATCATGCTGGCAAAATTTGGGATCAACATACTGGCCAACAGGAACAGGATGGCGAAAATCACCAGCATGCCGTATTGATCCCAGATGCGGGCGAGTTGCAGCCCTGAGCGACTTGTCTCTTTTTTTGCTGTTGTTTGTGCAGCAGTGGTTATTGCCATGGTAAAACTCCTCAATTATCTCAAATCTGAAACCGGTTATTAACGAGCTGGCATCGCCAGATGCAGGGCTTTAATTTCATTGGCTTCGGTATGCAGCAACTCGCCGGATACCCGTCCTTCACGCATCACCATGATGCGGTCGGAAACGCCAAGCACCTCTGGCAACTCACTGGACACCACCACCACGGCGATACCCGATTTAGCCAGATCGTAGATCACGTTATAGATTTCATTTTTGGCACCGACGTCGATACCACGGGTCGGTTCGTCGAGCAGAATGACTTTCATGTCTTCTGACAACCAACGGCCCAAAATTGCTTTTTGCTGATTACCACCCGACAGATGCATGATGGCCTGATGCGGTGACGGCGTTTTCACCCGCATGTCGCGGATACGCAATTTGGCGTTTTCATCTTCCCATTGCTGATTGATGAGGAAGCCGCCACGCGCTTTATGCCGACGAGCACTGATATTGATGTTTTCCTGCACCGAGTGGATCGGGATGATGCCCAGTGCTTTACGGTCTTCAGTGCAAAGCATGATGCCGCTATGAATTGCATCAATTGGGTTACGGATCGGTACTGGTTTGCCAAATACACAAATATCACCGGATGCCATTTTTTCCGCGCCGAAGATCAGTTTCAGCATTTCGCTGCGTCCAGCACCGACCAAACCGAAGATCCCGAGAACCTCACCCCGTTTCACATGGAAAGAGACCGGTGCTTTTAGGCCTGGCCCCATCAGATTACTGACCTGCAGACCCATTTCGCCATGCGGACGAGGCTCATAACCGTAGATATCGGTCAGATCGCGGCCCACCATGGTTTTCACCAACAGGTCACGGTCGACTTCTTGCATTGACTCAAATGTGCGGACGAATTGTCCATCTTTGAAGACAGTAATGGCATCACACAGCTCGAAAATTTCATCCATGCGATGCGAGACGTACAGAATGACTTTCCCTTCATCCCGCAGTTGGCGGATGACACGGAATAACTGTTCAATTTCACGGGACGAAAGGCTACTGGTCGGTTCATCGAAGGCAATCACCCGCGCGTCGCGTGTCAGCGCTTTGGCGATTTCAACCATTTGCCATTGTCCGAGAGAGAGATATTTCAGCGGTGTTTCTGGTGACACATCCATACCTAAACGAGCGAGCTGACGCGCAGCATCCTGATAAAGTTTTTCTTTATCAATGAAACCATGCTTAGTCGGCAGCTGCCCCAGATAAATGTTCTCTGCAATGGTCATTTCCGGCACCAAATGCAGTTCCTGATAAATGATGGCAATACCACTTTCCAGAGCGTCCACGGTGTTTTGGAACGCAGTTTCGGTGCCACCCAATTTGATAACACCATTTGTCGGTGCCTGAAAACCACTGAGAATTTTCAGCAACGTAGATTTACCGGCACCGTTTTCACCCATCAGTGCATGCACGGTTCCTTCGCGGCAAGAGAAGGAGACATTCTGCAATGCTTTCACGCCGGGGAATTCTTTGCTGATGCCACAAAATTCCAGATAAGGGACTGACTGATTCATTTTTTCACTCCGCGCCCGGCATGGGCTTCCCCCATGCCGGAGCATATTGATTCCGATTACAGACCTTTTTTCTTCAGCTCGACTTTGAAGTTGTCACGAGTGATCAACACCACGTCAGTCACTTCAGTGAATTTGGCTGGTTCAACACCGTTTACCACCCAGTCATTCAGCATCTGAATACTTTTGTAACCGTGAACGTCAGGGCTTGGCAGCAGAGAACCGAAGAAGCCAGTAGCTTTCGATTTCGACAGCTCATTCACCGCATCCACACCGTTGATACCGATACCCACAACGTTTTCAGCTTTGAAACCCTGACCTTCCGTTGCACGCACACCACCTAATACGGTGTTGTCATTCATACCAACAATCAGCCAATTTTTCACATCAGGATGTTGCACCAGCATGGAGTTGGCGGCATCCAGTGCGCCTGGAATATCGTTCGCTTTAGTTGGTACGCTGTAAATCTGTGCTTCCGGGAAACTGGCCGCTTTCAATGCACTGATAGAACCTTCCACACGGCGACGAGCGGTGTCTAATTCATTGGCAGTGATGGCTAATACGCCGGTTTCTTTGACATCCCATTTACGGGCGGTCATTTCTTTGAAAAGTTCCTGACCTTGGCGTTCACCAATTTTGGTTGCAGCCATCATCACCAACGGAACATCGGTCATTGGATTGCCTTTGGCATTCACAAACTGGTCATCAACTGTGATGACTTTCAGATCCATGCTCTTTGCCTTCGCCATGATGGCCGGGCCTAATTTTGGATCTGGTGTGCAGATGACAAAGCCTTTCGCGCCGTTAGCGGCCAAGCTGTCAATCGCATTCAGCGTCTTCTCACCGTCTGGAACAGCAATCTTGATGACATCGAAATTCAGATCCTGACCAGCTTTGTCTGCAAAGGCCCATTCAGTCTGGAATCATGGCTCTTCTGGTTGCTTAACCAGATATCCCAACTTCAGCTTCTCTGCAGCAAAAGCAGAATTAGCTATACCAAGTGCTAAACCTGCAGTGATTAGATTTTTAACCATTTTATTCATGGTGTTGTCTCCAGCTGTTGTGTCGTTAAGTTCGATTATTTGATGCTTCAATTGAGTGCGTTGGCATCAACCTGAAAAACAGCAAGCTAAAACAGTTGTTTATCGACTTCGTTGATTGAACGCTATTAGTTGTAATCGTTTTCTCAGGGAAATTTAGAGACCTGGATCACGCAGAAAAATTGTAGCTATTTCGTCTATATCTTTAGCAATTTAGTCATATATCGAAATTTGAACTGCCTTCCATAAACCAATCAGACAGCAAATATGTCCATATTTTTCAGCAGACAATTACTAACTGCTCGTTGCCAACATCTCCTATGGTTTCCATCACAGTCATTCCATTCATTCTATTTTTTCAGGAGAACACCATGTCTGAGCACATCGTCATCGGTCTCGACTTCGGCAGCGACTCCGTGCGGGCATTAGCCGTGCGATGCCGGGACGGCGCCGAGCTGGCCACCCACGTGGTCTATTACCCACGCTGGAGCTAAGGCAAGTTTTGCGACGCGATCAATAATCAATTCCGCCACCACCCACTCGACTACATCGAATCGATGGAAAAAGCCGTGCAGCAGGTGGTTTCGTTATTAGAGCCCGCACAACGTTCTGCTATTCGCGGCATTGGTGTCGACACCGCTGGCTCAACGCCGGCGCCTATTGATGCCGATGGTAATGTGCTGGCACTGCGTGACGAGTTTGCTAAAAATCCAAACGCCATGTTTGTGTTGTGGAAAGACCACACTGCAATCGCCGAAGCGGAAACCATTACCGCGTTATGTCACAGCGGTAAGTTCACTGATTACAGCCGCTACATTGGTGGCATTTACTCTTCTGAATGGTTTTGGGCCGAAATTCTGCACGTTTCCCGCGCCGATGCAGCCGTGCGTGAAGCCGCCAGTAACTGGATCGAATTGTATGACTGGGTGCCAGCCCTGTTAAGCGGCACACAAGCGCCGAAAAACATCAAACGTGGTCGCTGCTCTGCCGGTCACAAATCATTATGGAACCCGGAATGGGGTGGCTTGCCTGCGGCGGACTTCCTGAATGCGCTCGACCCATTACTGACCAAAGATCTCGATTACCCACTGTTTTCTGAAACCTATACCGCCGATATTCCAGTAGGAAAAATCACCTCCGAATGGGCGGAACGCCTGCATCTGCCTGATGATGTGATGATTGCCGGTGGCGCATTTGACTGCCATATGGGTGCTGTGGGTGCGGGTGCCAGCTTGAACACGCTGGTGAAGGTCATCGGCACATCGACTTGTGACATTTTGATTGCGGATCACGCCACCATCGGTCGCCGCGCGATTGCTGGCATTTGTGGTCAGGTCGATGGCAGCGTCGTGCCCGGCATGATCGGTCTGGAAGCCGGACAATCCGCCTTCGGTGACATCTATGCGTGGTATCAGCGCCTGCTGAGTTGGCCGCTGGATCAGCTCACCAAAACCTATCCTGAGCTGAAAACCGCACTGGAAAATTACAAACAGCAGATGCTGGCGTCACTGACCCAATCGTGGGACAAACAGGTCGATCTGGCTCATCTGCCGGTCGTGCTCGACTGGTTCAATAGCCGCCGCACGCCGAATGCTAACCAACGCCTGAAAGGCACGATCACTGGCTTAAATCTGGGTAGCGATGCCCCTGATTTATTCGGCGCACTGATTGCCTCTACCGCATTTGGCGCTCGCAGCATCATGGAATGCATGGCCAGCCAGGATGTGCCAGTCGAACAAGTGATGGCGTTAGGCGGCATAGCCCGTAAATCCCCGACCGTGATGCAAGTTTGTGCGGATGTGATGAATCGTCCGATCCAAGTGGTGGCCTCTGATCCATGTTGCGCATTAGGTGCCGCAATTTTTGCAGCGGTCGCGGCGGATATTTACCCATCTATCAGTGCCGCACAAGACAACATGGCCAGCCCAGTAGAACGCACCCACCAACCACAAGCTGACAAAGTCGCTGAATACGAAACTCTTTATCAACGTTACCTGAAATGGGGCGAAGCCGCTGAACCACTTTATAACGAGGGGAAATCAGCATGAGTCTGCAACAACTCAAACAGCAAGTGCTGGAAGCTAATCTCGATTTGCCGCGTTACGACCTGGTGACTTTCACCTGGGGCAACGTCAGTGGCATCGACCGCGAACGTGGATTGGTCGTGATCAAACCCAGCGGCGTTAGCTACGACCACATGAAATTGTCTGATTTAGTAGTGTTAGATCTCGATGGTAACCGCGTTGAGGGCGATCTGCGCCCTTCTTCTGATACGCCAACCCATCTGGTGATGTATCGCCGCTACCCTGAACTTGGTGGTGTGGTGCATACCCACTCCACCCATGCCACAGCTTGGGCGCAGTCACGTCGTGCGATCCCGATTCAGGGCACCACGCAGGCCGATTATTTCCATGGCGACGTGCCTTGCACCCGCTTGTTATCTGAATCAGAAGTGCACGAAGACTACGAAGGTCTGACCGGTCACCTGATTGTAGAAACGCTGCGCGATACGCCACCACTGACCATGCCCGGCATTTTGGTCGCCAATCATGGTCCGTTTAGCTGGGGTAAAGATGCACATGATGCGGTGCACAACGCGGTCGTGCTGGAAGAAGTCGCGCGCATGGCGTGGATCACCCATCAGTTAAACCCGCACTCTGCGGCACTGCCCGATTACATGCTGGAAAAACACTACCAGCGCAAACACGGTAAAAATGCTTATTACGGTCAATCAACCGCCAAATAATAGACGAGGAATGAATCATGGAATTTTTAAAACAGTTAGAAGTTTGGTTTGTCGTCGGTAGCCAACATTTGTATGGCCCAGAAACGCTGAAACAAGTGGCTGATCATGCCCAAATCATTACTAACCAGCTGAATGAAAAAGCCGGTCTGCCGCTGAAAATCGTGCTGAAACCAACCGGCACGACACTGGATGAAATATCTGCCATTGCTCGCGATGCCAATCACACGCAACAGTGCGTGGGTGTGATGGTGTGGATGCACACCTTCTCGCCAGCCAAAATGTGGATCCCAGCGCTGACGCAACTGAACAAACCACTGCTGCAATTCCATACTCAGTTCAATAAAGATCTGCCATGGGGCGAGATCGACATGGATTTCATGAACCTGAACCAGACTGCACATGGTGGTCGCGAGTTCGGATTTATGGGCGCCCGTCTTCGTCTGCCTCGTACCGTTGTGGTTGGCTATTGGGAAGATAAAGCCGCACACGAAAAAATCGCTCGTTGGATGCGTATTGCCGCCGCTGTCTATGACAGTAAACA